>Ga0210063_1000073_pt1 | contig 32742 bp, 19 predicted proteins | sample Muzzi_PWA_D1_FD_185529 | JGI IMG/M metagenome (GOLD analysis project Ga0210063, IMG submission 185529) | Wetland microbial communities from San Francisco Bay, California, USA, that impact long-term carbon sequestration - Muzzi_PWA_D1 (SPAdes) | ecosystem: Environmental > Aquatic > Marine >... | reverse complement strand
CCCGCCAGTCCAAAGCCCAGCACCGCCACCACGGAACGGCTGGGTGATGGCGATGGGGCGGATCAAGGGACTTGCTTCACCCCATCACCACCGTGCCGGAACGACGGGATCCGGGCAGAACACCCTGGAAGGATAGCCATCTCGTGACGCCCACCTCTGCTATGCTTTCGGGTCCACCCACCACCGGAAACCCACGGAGGACGCGGCACACCATGGCGGTAGAGATCACCGGCGAGTACACAGGAACGTTGGGCACGGTGCTGCGCCACGGTCCTTCCGGAGCGACCCTGCGCACCGCGGCGCCGGTGGACAACCAGGGGGACGGATCCTCCTTTTCCCCCACCGATCTGGTGGCCGCCGCCCTCGGCGCCTGCATGCTGACCATCGTCGGCATCCTGGCGGAGCGCGAGGGGATCGATCTCCAGGCCAGCCATTTCCGGGTCGAAAAGCATATGCAGGGGGACCCCCGACGCATCGCCGCGCTGCCCATCACCTTCCATCTGCCCCGCGCCCTGACTCCGGACCAGCGCACCAAGATGGAGCGAGGTGCTTTGACCTGCCCGGTGCATCGCAGCTTGCTGGACGAAATCAAAAAGGACGTCGCCTTCGTATACGACATCGAATGATCACCCCAAAGGAGGCACCATGGGCCGCCTGCACTGTCGAATCGCTTCCCCATCGAGGACCCACCGGGCCTTCCGACGCTTCCCCTGCCTCGCCTTCCTGATCCTCCTCGCCACCGGCTCCGCCCTGGCCCAAGACGCCGTGGATCAAGGCGAAATCTTCTTCGACACGGTCGATGTCAACGTGGTCAACGTCGAGGTCTTCGTCTCCGACGGCAGCGGCAACCCCGTCTCCGGTCTGACCCGCGAGGACTTCGCGCTCTTCGAGAATGGTGAGCCGGTGGAAATCACCAACTTCCTGGCCATCCAGAGCAAGCAGGTGACCGATCTGGGCCAGACCGACAATACCGGCAAGAGCTACCCGCTGCCCCAGGACCAGCGTCTCCACGTGGTGATCTTCCTGGACAACCTGAACCTGGAGCCCCGGGACCGCAACCAGGTCTTGAGCCACCTGCGGCGCTTCCTGCGAGAGAGCCTCGATAACCAGGACCGGGTGATGCTGACCACCTTCGACGGCACCCTGAACGTGGTCCAGGAGTTCACTTCCATCCCGGAGTTGATCCAGCCGTTGATCGAGCAGGAGAGCATCACCAGCGGGCGAGCCTATGAGGTGGTCTTGCAGCGCAACGAATTGCTACGCCAGATCGAGACCGCCGCCATCAACCCCGGCAGCATTTCCAACGGCGAGACCGAGATCACCGCCCGCGAGATTCTGGCCGGCATTGAGGTCTACAGCCAGCAGATTTTTGACCGCACCCGGGCGACGCTGAAGGCCATAAATCAACTGGTGGGATCCCTCTCCGGCTTGCCCGGTCGCAAGACCCTGCTCTACGTCAGTGGTGGTCTGCCCTTGAAGCCCGGCGACGCCCTCTTCGAAGCCTTCACCCGCAAATTTGGTGGCGTCTTGACCCAGTTGAACATTTCCAGTGTCAGCTCCGAATTTCTCACCTTCGACGCCAGCGCGGACTATCGGCAGTTGGTGAGCTACGCCAACGGCAACCGCGTCGTCCTGTACACCATCGACGCGGTGCGCAACCGCAGCATGGGGAGCGTGGGGGCGGAGATCTCCGGTTTCGACCTGGGGGGCCTGGGTTCCCCCGGGGGCGGACGGGTGTGGACCTCGGATCTGGATTCCCGCCTGGCGTCCAATTACCGGGAAAGCCTGCGCATGATGGCGGAGGAAACCGGCGGTCTGGCCTTCATCAACACCAAGGGCCTGGGCAAGACCCTGGGGCGGCTGGCCAACGATTTCGACAGCTACTACTCCCTGGGCTACACCCCCAAGACCCAGGGGGATGGCAAATACCGACGACTGGAAGTCAAGGCGCCGGGCAAGAATGTGAAGCTACGCCACCGCACCGGTTACCAGGACAAGACCGCCAACGAACGCATGAGTGACCGGACCCTTTCCGCCCTGCTCCTGAACGTCGCCGACAACCCTTTGAAGATCGAGGTGGAACGGGCCGACGGGGTGAAAGATGCCAAGGGGTACTACGACGTGCCGATCCTGGTCAAAGTCCCCCTGGGCAAGCTGGCGCTGTTGCCGGAGAAGGACGCCTACAAGGGCAAGATCTCCGTCTTCGTGGCGGTGCGGGACAGCAACAATCGCACTTCCCCGGTGCAGGAAGTGCCGCTGCCCATCAGCATCCCCAACGACCGGGTCAACCAGGCCCTGGACCAGTACGCGGGCTACACCTTCCAGGTCAAGATGCGGGAAGGCTTCCAGCGTCTGGCGGTGGGCGTCCGGGACGAGGTCTCCTCGTTGACCTCCACCGTCCGCTTGAGTTTTCGAGTCGGCGAACAGGAGTCCCTGACAGTGACCGGGACGGGACGGTAGGCGGGACGGAACAAAGCCAGGGAACAGGGCAGGCACAGGGGCCTGCCCCTACACCTCGCTCTTCGTAGGGGCGGCCCCCCGTGGCCGCCCTGCCTCCTCCGGCTTCCCCCCTTTCTCAAAGGGGGGAGCCAGGGAACAGGGCAGGCACAGGGGCCTGCCCCTACACCTCGCTCTTCGTAGGGGCGGCCCCCCGTGGCCGCCCTGCCTCCTCCGGCTTCCCCCTCGCCCATCTTTCCAGGTAGGACGAGAGAAGGACCGAGGGAATGAGGGTCCTACTTCGCCTCGTACCAGCTCACTCCGGCCCCCACATCCACCACCAGCGGGACGGCCAATGGGGCAACGTTCTCCATCTCCTCCTTGACCAGGGCGGCGGTGGCGTCCACGGCGTCTTCCGGGACTTCCAGGACCAGCTCGTCGTGGACGGTCAGCAGGAGGCGGGCGGTGTGGCCGCCCTGCCGCAAGCGCCGGTCGATGGCGATCATGGCGAGTTTCAGGATGTCGGCGGCGGTGCCCTGGATGCGGGCGTTGATGGCCATGCGCTCGGCGTTTTCCCGCAGCGCGCGATTCTTGCTGCGGATGTCGGCCAGGTAACGCACCCGACCGTAGAGGGTGCTGACCTTGCCCTCCTTCTCGGCCGCGGCCTTGGTTTCCTCGACGTAGGCGCCGACCCCCGGATAGCGGTCCAGATACGCGTGGATGAACTCGTCCGCCTGCTTTTTGGGGATCCCCAGGTTGCGGGCCAGGCCAAAGGCACTGATGCCGTAGATGATGCCGAAATTGATCGTCTTGGCGGCCCGGCGCTGTTCGCCGCTGACCATGCTGGGGTCGATCCCGAAGACGTTGGCGGCGGTGGCGCGGTGGATGTCCTCGCCCCGGTGGAAGGCCTCCTGCATGGCCCCCTCCCCCGCGATGTGGGCCAGCACCCGCAGCTCCACCTGGCTGTAATCCGCCACCAGTAGACGGTATCCGGGGGGGGCCACGAAGGCGCGGCGGATGCGCTGGCCCAGCGGGGTGCGCACAGGGATGTTTTGCAGATTGGGGTTGGCGGAGGAGAGCCGCCCGGTGGCCGCCACGGCCTGATTGAAGCGGGTGTGGATGCGGCCATCCGCCGCCACCAGCTCCGGCAGGGCATCGACGTAGGTGGACTTGAGCTTCGCCAGCTCGCGGTAGCGCAGGATCTTCTCCGGCAAGGGGTAACCCCGGGAGGCGAGTTCTTCCAGCACCTCGGCGCCGGTGGCGTAGCTCTTCGTCTTGCGGGTGCGGCGCAGCACCGGATAGCCCAATTTCTCGAACAGGATCACCCCCAGCTGCTGGGGGGAGTTGATGTTGAAACGCTCCCCGGCCAGGTCGATGATCTCCCCATCCAGGGCGGCGATGTCGGCGCCCAGCTCCTCCGCCATGGCGCGCAAGAAGTCGATGTCGAGGGGAATGCCCCGTTCCTCCATCCTCATCAGCACCGGGGTCAGCGGGGCCTCGATGTCGTGGTAGACCCGTTCCAGGTTCCAGCCGGGCCAGACATCCTCCCCCGGGGTTTCCTGCGCCGTGGCCTCCTCCAGCGCCTGGTGCAGCAAGGGCACCAGACGGCGGGTGACCTCGGCCTGTTCCCCGGCGTAGCGCAACAGATCACCATGGCCCGGCTGCGGCGCCGTGGTCTTGCCCCACCCGGCCTCCTCGGGGGACATCAGCTTGTAGTGCAGCCGCTCGAAGCACAGCTCCGGCAGCCCGTGGCGCAACGCCGGTTGCAGGACGTAGGAGAGGAGCATGGCGTCCCGGAGGATGGCGCCGATGGGAGCCTCCGCCCCCAGCAGGCGCAGGATCTCCTTCAGATCGTGACCGTGGATTTCCCGCTCCGGGTCGGCGCACCAGGCGGAGAGGGTGGCGGCCACCGCATCCTGGACGCCTTCGCGACGGAAGTCCGCGAAGAGAACGCCATCGCCGTCGCCGTCGCCATCGCCATCGCCGAGACGGACCGCGAGGCTGACTGCGATGCCGAGGGGGGGCTCCCCCTCCTTGCCCACCAGTGCCACCGTCACCGGCCCGGCGGGCAGCTCGCCGACCCGCGCCTGCCATGCCGCGACGTCGGTCGCCTCCGTCGCCACGGGGATGGAGGCTGCCAACTCGTCGGCGCGGTGGGAACTCTCCAACTCGTCGAGGAGGGAGAAGAACTCCAGTTCTCGCAGCACCTCCTTGAGCGCCTCGTAGTCGGGCTCCTCCAGCTTCAACGCTTCTGGATCGAACGCCACCGCGTCGAGATCCGTGTGGATCGTGACCAGCTCTTTGGACATCTCCGCCTTGTCGCGATGCTGCTGAAGCCCCTCGCGGTAGCTCTTGCGCTGGATCTCGGCGGCGTGGTCCAGGAGGTTCTCCAGCGAGCCGTACTCCTGGATCAGCTTTTTTGCCCCCTTTTCACCAATGCCGGGCACCCCGGGGACGTTGTCGGAGGCATCCCCCATCAAGGCCAGCACGTCCACCACCTGGGACGGCGGCACGCCGAAATCTTCCTCCACCAGGGCCGGAGTGTAGAGTTTGTCGCGGCCGGTGTGGTACATCTGCACGTGGTCGGTGACCAGTTGCATCAGATCCTTGTCGGCGCTCACCAGCACCACCTGAAACCCTGCCGCCGAAGCCTTGGCGGCCAGCGTCCCCAGCACATCATCGGCCTCGTAGCGGACCAGTTCCTGGGTCGGAATTCTGTAAGCCTCCAAAAGTTTACGAATGAGAGGAATTTGTGGCTTCAGGTCCTCGGGCATCGGTGCACGGTTCGCTTTGTAGTCCTCAAACCGCTCCGTTCGCACAGTTTCACGGGAAACGTCAAGGGCTACGCCAAGAAAATCTGGTGATTCTTCTTTCAAAAGTTTTCGAAGTATTTGCAAAAAACCGAACACCGCATTCGTGGGCTCCCCTTTCGAGTTCGACAGGTTCCGAATGGCGTAGAAAGCCCGAAAAATATTCGAGAAGCCATCGATGAGATAGACCCGGGGTCGGGCCTCGCCGGACGCGGTGGATTGGGTGTCGATGCTTTGTTGGCTCATGGGAAGGTGATTGTACCCTCGAATCCCGGTGGGGTACGCTGACGATCATGGGCGTATTGCTGTGGATCGTCGCCGGGCTGGCGGTGGTGGCCTTGAGTTCGCTGGTCACCTCCTGGGGGTGGTTTCGGCCGCGCTGGCGCAGCCTGGTGGCGTTGGGGGTGACCGGGGCCGTCGTGGGCGGGTTGCTGGCCACCGGGTTTGGCTTCGGCGGTCTTCTGGCCCTGGACCCCCGGGCGGCGATCAGCGCGGCGTTGGGGGCCCTGGCGGGCGTCCTCGGGGGGACGCTCATGGTGTCGGTGGCCGATTCCGTACGATAATAGCCCCATGAGCAGGAAAATCCCCGCGCCCCATATCGCCGCCCTCTTCGTCGCCCTCTCCATGGGTGGCTTCGCCGCCCTCGGTGTTCTCCTCCCCCCTCTGGCGCTTGCCCAAGAGGTCGCCATCCCGGAATCGGCGGTCGATCTGCGCAACCAGGGTCTGGCCCAACTGGAGAACGAACGACCGGAGAAGGCGGAGGAGTCCTATCGCGCCCTGATCCGGGTGCTGCCGGAGGACCCTCTGGGCCACGCCAACCTGGCCATCGCGCTGCTCCGCCAGCAGAAGTTTGACGCCGCCCGGGCGGCCATCGATACCGCCCTCCAGAAAGCCCCCGGACGGGGCGATCTGCTGGCCATCCGGGGGGATGTGTTGCAGTGGAGCGGGGCCTTGGAAGAAGCCCTGGAGGCCTACACAGCGGCCATGGCGGCAACGCCGGACGACCCGGAGGTGGTCTATGCCCTGTACCGCCACGCCGAGAACCTGGACAGCGCGGCGGCGACGGCGGCCCGGGACCAGGCCCGGGCGCGGCTGGTGCAATTGCGCCCGGAGAATGTCGTGGTGATGCTGGCGGCGGGCAAGGGGGCCATCGAAAAGGGGGACCGCACCGCCGCCACCGGCGCTTTCCTGCGCATCCAGGAATTGCTATGGCAGGCGGAGCCCCTGGCGGAACGCGCGCTGGGGTTGGTGCTGACGGCGTTGGAAGGCCCCGAGGTGGCCAAAGCCCGGGTGCCCGCGCTGCGCCTGGAGAACGTCCTGAAGGTCACCCCCATGTACCGGGAGAGCCTGCGGGAGCTATCCACCGGCATTCAGGGGATCCCGGTCCATGCCTTTGGGGGGGAGACCGCCCAGGGGAGTTTCGGCGCGCCCCGGGCGATCCGCTTCACCGGCGAACGCCTGGCCGAAGGCGCCGGGGCGGGGCTGGCGGTGGGGGATTTGAACGGCGACGACGCTCCCGATGTGCTGTGGCTGCTGAGCGGGGAGACACCGGCTCTCGCGGTGCAGCTTTCCGGCGTCCCCAAGCCCCAGCGACTGCCCCTGCCACCGGCGGAGGGGCAGTGCACCGGCCTCGCCACCTTCGACCTGGACAACGACGGCCACCTGGATGCCCTGGCGTACGGTCCCCGGCGGATGGTGTTCTGGCGCGGCGATGGCGCCGGGGGGCTGGAGGACGCCACCGCGGCGATGGGCCTGGCGGGACGCGGCGCCCGGGCGGTGGTCCCCATCGACTTTGACATCGAGGGGGATCTGGACCTGGCGCTCTTCACCGGCGGCGCTCCGCGACCGGCGGAGCTGCTCTACAACAACCTCCAGGGAGCGTTGCAGCCGGTGGGCGAAAAGACCTTCCCGGCGTTTTCCGTCGGCGACGGCAACGGCGACGGCAGGGGCGAAGCGCGACTCGATGTGGTGGCCAGCGACCTGGACCGGGACGGCGACCTCGATCTGCTCTTCGCCCACGGCGGTGGTTTGACCTGGCTCGACAACCTGCGTCAGGGAGAGTTCGCGGATCGCACGGCCCGCGCCGGACTCTCCAGGGGGGAGGGGCAGACGCCCCTGCATGCCGTGCTCAGCGCCGACCTGGACAACGACGGCTGGCCGGAGATCGTCACCCTCGGGGCGGGGCTCACCGTGTGGCGCAATGGCCAACCGCGGGCCGGACGCTTCGCGCCGGATCCAGAGATCGAACTCCCCGACGGAACCTTCCACGCCGTCATCGCCTTCGACGCCGACAACGACGGTCGCCTGGACCTGGCCCTCGCCGGTCCCCAGGGGGTGACGGTGTTGCAGCAGCAGGCCAACGCGGGGCCGGGGTTGCGGTTCCAGGCTCTGCCCATCGCTCTGTCCAACACCCGGGGGCCGACGGCGGCGACGGCCCTGGCGGCGACCGATCTGGACCAGGACGGCGATCTCGATCTGGTCGTCCTGGGCTCCGGCGAGGCTACCGGGCTCTACCGCCTGACCAACGACGGCGGCAACCAGAACGGCTGGCTGGCGCTGCGCCTGCGGGGCCTGGACAAGGGCAACTCCAAGAACAACCTGCTGGGCCTGGGGGCGACGGTGGAGGTGCTGGCGGGGAACGCGTACCAATTCCGCGAGGTCACCGGCGATGTCACCCACATCGGCCTGGGATCACTGCGCCGCAGCTACCTGACCCGGGTGGTATGGACCAATGGCGTGCCCCAGCAGCGCCTCCTCCTCCAGGGCTACCAGCGGCTGGTGGAGGAACAGCTCCTGAAAGGCAGTTGTCCCTTCCTCTACGCCTGGGATGGGGAGCGCATGGCCTTCGTGACGGATCTGCTGTGGGGCGCGCCCCTGGGCCTGCCCATGGCCCCCGGGCGCTGGATCGCCGCAGACCCGGGCGAATTGGTGCGGGTGGACGGCGCCGCGCCGTCCCCGGAAGGCCACTACGCACTGCGCATCACCGAAGAGCTGTGGGAGGCGGCCTTCTTCGACCACGTCCGGCTGTGGGTGGTGGATCATCCAGCAGCGGTGGAGGTGGCGAGCACGTTGCGCATTCTGCCCGGGGAAATCTTGCCGGAGGGCGTCCTGGGCAGCCGCGCCCTGCGCCCGGTGGTGCAAGCCTGGGATGGGCAGGGAAGGGATGTGACGGACCGGGTGGCGCGGCGGGACGAGGTCTACGCCGACGGCTACCAGCCCAGCCGCTACCAGGGCGTGGCGGCGGCGCCGTGGAGCTTCACCTTCGATCTGGGCACGGCGGTGGACGGGGCCGTGCGCCTGCATCTGGACGGCTGGATCTTCCCCGCCGACGCCAGCCTCAACCTGGCGGTGGCCCAGCGGGACGACCTCATCCCCCACCCACCGCGCCTGGAGGTGGAGGTGGACGGCGCCTGGCGGGTGCTGATGCCCAACATGGGCTTCCCCGCGGGCAAGACCAAGACCATGGTGGTGGACACCCCACCGCTGCCCCCCGGGGCGCGGCGGCTGCGCATCGTCACCGGCCAGTGGTTGGGCTGGGACCGCATCGCCTGGACCACCGCCGCAGGCATCGCCGACGACGAACCCCGGGTGGTGGCCCGCCTCGATCCGCAGACCGCCGAGCTGCGCTACCGGGGTTTTTCCAGCCCGCTGCGCCGCGCCCCCAACGGCCCCCATAGCTTCGACTACCAGGCCGTCACGGCGGAGTCCCCGTGGCTCCCCTTCCCCGGCCCCTACACCCGCTTCGGCGCCGTGGAGGCCCTGCTGGCCACCGTCGATGACCGCAACGTGATCCTCGCTCCCGGCGATGAGATCGCCCTCACCTTCGACGCCGGAACGCTGCCGCCGCCCCCGCCGGGCCATCGCCGCACCGTCTTCCTGGAGAGCCACGGCTGGGACAAGGACGCCGACCGCAACACCTGGGAGGCGACCGGGGTCGAACCGCTACCGCTGACCGCCTTGGGGGGCTATCCGCCCAACCCGGAAGCCGGGTGGGAAGAGCCGGAGTGGATGGAAGAGTACCGACGGGAGTGGCTGACGCGGCGCTACAAATAGCCCAGGGAACGGAGGCGGCGGCGCTCCTCCGGGGTCAGATCCGGGGCGGGGCCGAGGCCCTTCCCCTCTTCCAACGATTCCTGCAGCTGCGTTCCCCGCTCCTGGTTGCGGTGCAGGGCCTGGAGCAGGCGCTCGGTGTCGGCGGGACGCGATGCCGCCAGATTGTGCAACTCGTCCGGGTCCACCCCCAGATCGAAAAGGTGAACCTCCCCGAGGGCGGGGTATTCCACCAGCTTCAACCCCGCTCCGGGACCGGTGATCACGGCGTGCCAACCTGCGGTTTCCAGGAAGACGGGCGCCCCCTGGCGGCGCGGTTCGGCCCGCTCCGCCAGGGGCATTCCGGGTAGACCCTCCAGCGGCAGATCGAAGGCGGTGAGCAAGGTGGGAACGATGTCCAGCGCGCTGGACCGATGCTCCCGCACCGCCCCGCCGCCGCGCCCCCCGGGCCATTTGATAAATAGGGGGACCCGTATTCCCGGCTCCCAGAACTGCCCGTGGAGCGTCTCCCCGTGCTCGAAGAGCAACTCTCCATGATCGCTGGTCACCACCAGCAGCAGATTCTCCCAGACGCCCAACCGCCGCAAGCCGTCGATCAGCTCCCCCAGAGCCGCGTCCGAAGTCTCCACGCCCCCCTGGTACAGACGGCGCAAGAGCGCCTCTTCCCCCGGTAGGGTCGCGATCTCCCCCGTCCCCAACTCCCGCAGCAGCCGCGAGGCGCACCGCCCTTCCCGACAACCGTAGTCCGGGAACCCGAGGGCCGCCACCCCGGCACCATCCAGCCCCCCCTCGTAGGGCAGGCGGTGAAAGTCCGAATGGGGCTCGAAGCCGTGGAGGAAGTAGAAGAAATCCTCCCCCCGGTGTTCGCCGATCCAGTTCAGGGTGTGGCGCACCGCGGTATCCAGGCGCCATTTGCCGGAGACATACCCCTCAAAACCCCGCCCGAAGCCGAACTTCTTGTCCAGCCACACGCAGTGATAGACCGCCCCCCCGGTGCGAAAGCCTGCGGCCCGGAAGCGCTCCGCCACGGTGGTCACCGCGGGATGGATGGGGTGATCGGAGGCCCCGTGGACCGTCAACGGCTGCCCCGTCAGCAGACTGGCGTGGGAGGGTTGGGTCCAGGACGACGCGGCGTAGTGGGTCGTCCACCGTTCGGCTTCCGCCGCCAGCCGGGCGAAGGTGGGCAGCTCTTGGGGATCCGGGGTCATCACCGCGTCCGCCCGCAGCGTATCCAGGGACACCACCAGCACCTGCCGACCGGAACGCTGCGGCGGGGGCGAGGGGACCTCGTGTTCCAGCACCATCTCCGACAGGTAGAGTTCCTCCCCCGGGGGCAGACGCACCTGCAACCCCAAGCGCAGGACCTCCCCTTCCAGCTGTGCCAGATCGATCCTTTGCCGCCACCAGCCACCGTGGCGGGGGATGCGCAGTTCCGCTTCTCGAGGGTGACCGTCCTGGCTCGCGATGGTGAAGAGAAGGACGCCCTGGCGCCGCTCTTCCCCCGCAGTCGTGGCGGGGCGACAACCGGAAACCACCAGCTGCGGTCGATTGCCGGTGACCACCACCGCGGAGCCCTCCTGGCCCGCCTTCAGGGTCACCGCCGGCCGAGTGCGGTCCGCGCAGTGGATCTCCCGTATGGTGCCCATCTGGCTTTCCAACACCATGCGCCGGTCGCCGGCCAGAGTTTCGGTCGAACCGCGCAGCAGATTCTCACCCCGCGGTACACGCTCCGCCTCGCCGCAGCCCAGGCAGAGCAGCGTCAGAAGGCAGACACAGGCCAGGGACGAGTCAGGACGCGCCACGACCGCTGAGCACCGCGGGGATCGTCTTGGCGAGAATCTTCAGGTCCAGGAGGGGGGACCAGCTGTCGATGTACTCCAGGTCCATCTCCATCCAACGGTTGAAATCCACCCCGTTGCGCCCGCTGATCTGCCACAGGCAGGTCAGCCCGGGCTTCATGGAGAGGCGGCGCCGTTGCCACGGCAGGTACTGGGCGACCTCCTCCGGAATGGGCGGTCGCGGCCCCACCAGACTCATATCCCCCCGCAGCACATTCCACAGCTGGGGCAGCTCATCCAGGCTGAACTTGCGCAGGAAACGCGCCAGATGGCCATCCACCCGGGGATCCCGGCTCAGCTTGAAGGTCGGGCCGTCCATCTCGTTCAGGTGCAGCAGTTGCTCCCGTTGCGCCTCCGCCCCCGCCACCATGGTGCGGAACTTGTAGAGGGTAAAGCGACGACCATTCAGGCCGCAGCGGGTCTGGCGGAAGAGCACCTCGCCGCCGGAGGTGAGCTTGATCAACAACCCGATGGCCAGCACCATGGGCAACCCCAAGAAGAGGATCAGCGTCGAGATGGCCACATCCAGGCTCCGCTTCATGGCCAGCAGGAAGGGGTTGGTGGGCGTGGTGGAGAAGCTCAGCAGGGGCAGGCCGTCCAATTCTTCCAACTGCACCTGCGCCTTGGTGTGGGGGAAGAAGTTGAGGGCGAAGCGAGTGCGGATACCCCGCTCCTCCAGGCTCAGGAAGACATCCTCCAGGCGGTCCAGATCCTGCCGACTGACACAGAAGATCACGTCGTCCACCGGCTGATTGTCGATGATGTGGTGAAGATCTTCGACCTTGCCCAGATGCCGATAGCGCCGTGGCAGCGGGCTGCGAGGTTGCCCGTCGTGGGAGACGAAACCGAGGATCCGAAAACCCCAATACCGATGGGAGTCGATGGAGTGGGCGATCCCCAGCGCCGTGGGATTGGTGCCGACGATGAGCACCGTGCGGTAGTTGAAACCCTTGGTGCGGACGTAGCGGGAAGTGACCCGCAAACCCACCTTCTCGGCCAGCAGCACAATACAGGAGAGGATGGCGAACAGAGCGATCCAGGCGCGACTGATCTTGTCCTGCCCCAGCAGCAGTTCATCCAGGCGCGAGGCGTAGATCACCAGGGTGAACGCCACCAGGCCGTAGACGCAGACCCGCACGATCCCCCACGCCTCCTCCAGGATGGGCACCGTGCGGTGGGAACTGTAGGTATCCGACCACAACAACAGCCCACCCCACAGGGCCAGGGCCAGGGGGAGGAAGGGGATGTAGTCCCGCAGGGGGTACAACTCACCGTGAAAAAGGGCCGGTGCCAGGCTGGGCAACAGGGTGTCCCGCAACCAGTAGGCGAGGAGAAACGCGGCGGTCACCAACAACAAATCGACCCCGAAGATCAATAGGGTGAGTAAGCGTGCGCGTTCCTTAAGCATCGTAGGGGGTCGTCAATGTACCGTATTCTGTTTCCGAGAATGGTATTTTACCATAGCCTACGGCATTTTTCGCTGTTTTTTCCAGGAGCCATGGGCCAGGGCGGTCAAGAGGGTGGCGTAATGCTCACACACCCTCGGCCAAGAATACACCGCTGCGGCCCGCTGTGCGGCGATTTTCCCTTGCTCTTCGGCCCGCGCTGGGTCCTGGCGCAGCGCATCCAGAATCGTGGCCAGGGACGCGGGGTCCGTGGCGTCGAAGTAGAGTCCCGCCGCCGCCGCCACCTCGCGGTTCTCCGGCGTGTCATGGACCACCGGGCAGCAGCCGTAGCCCATCGCCTCCACCAGCGCCGGATGGGTCCCCCCCACCTCGGTGGCGTGGATGTAGGCCCGGGCGCCCTCCAGCAGTTCCCGGTAGCCATCGCCGTAGATCTTGCCGGGAAAGAGGATCCGGGGGTCCGCATCGTTCTTGAAACCAGCGATGAAACGCTGGGCATAGGGCGCGTCGCCAACCATCACCAGGGGCATCTCGCCGCCCACCCCACGGTACGCCGCGGCCACCCGGTGGGGGTTGTTCTCCCGCTCGAAGCGACTGACGTAGAGAAAATACCCTCCGGGGGTCAACCCCAACCGGTCGAGCACCCCGCGCTTCTGGGGAGGGTACGGATCGACCCCGTAGGCAATATCCACGGACTCCGCGCCGTAGCGCTCCCGGTAATGCCGCCGGATCACCTCCGCGTCCGTCACCAGGGCGTTGGGCAACCAGCACGCCAACCGCTCCGACACCGCGTACACCCACCGACCCAGCGGTCCCCACTTTGCCCGCCGCTTCTCGATGCCATCGACGTGCAGCGCCACCGGTGTGCCCCCCAGGCGCAGCAGCGGCACGAAGAGCGCGTTGGCGGAATTGACCAGCAGCGCCGCGTCATACCCCCGGCCCCAGCTATGCAGACACGAAAGAAAGGTGTGCACCGGGGTATCCAGATACTTGCCCCGCAGGGTCGGTAGCACCACCAGATCGACGCCGCGATAGCTCTTCAAACTTCGATCCGTGCTGTGGGAACGGCAGTACACCGTCACCCGGAAACCCGCCGCCACCAGGCGAGGGGCCAGCTCCTCCATCAAGGTCTCGTAGCCGCCGTAGGTGTTGGGGATGCCGCGACTGCCCATCAGGGCGAAGTGTAGAGGTCGGTCCGTGGTCGCCATCGCCCGAGACCTTATAGCGGAAAGCGTTACAGGACAAGCTGTTAGAGGGGTTCTCCGGGACGCGAGAACCAGCGGTCGATCGCCGCCGGGGCTTCCGTCCGCCGTCCTTGGATCACCCGGCGGCGGTCGAGAATCCGGCGACGGTGGACGAAGAGCCAGCGATAGGCGGCCAGGGAGGACCGCTCCGCCAGCAGCACATAGACCAGGGCCAGGACGTCGCGGCCCAGGGTTGGAATCAAGGTGCGGAAGAAATTGCCCCGGGTCTGGTGGTAGGCGCGCAGCAGATAGCGATTCTTCAACGAATGGTAGTTGACGTAGGCGGGCATGGCGCGGCGCCGCTGGGGCAGATTGAAGCGCCGGTGCTCCACCCGCGCCGCCGGTTCGTAGAGGATCTCCCACCCCCGCTCCCGCAGCCGGAAGGCCAGCTCCGCATCCTCCCGGAAGGAGTGGAAGTCCGCGTCGAAGACCGCCCCCTCCACCGCCGTATCGTCCAGCGCCCGGCGGCGGAAGAGGGTCGCCGCCCCGGTGCCGCCAAAGACCCGCTCCGGCACCCTGTACTGGCCCCGATCCAACTCCCCCGAACCCCGATCCAGATGCCGCCAGGTACGCGTCAGCCGCATCCCGCAGGCGTCCAGGCGTACCGCCCCATCGGCGTCCGGGGGCCGCGTCAGCCGCCCCGTCACGGCGCCCACCGGCCCCGCGGCACACACTGCTTCCAGCCGCGCCACCAGCCGCTCGATGCAATCCTCCGCCAGCCGGGCATCGGCATTCAGGCTCAACACATAGGGCGCCGTCGTCCGCGCCAGCGCCGCGTTCATGCCCCCGGCAAAGCCTCGATTCTCCCCCAGGGGGTGAAAGTCCACCGGCACCCCCGGAAGATCCGCCGCCGCCGCGGCCACCACCGCTCCGGGATCATCCGCGCTGGCGCAATCCACCACCACCACCGACAGGGGCCGATAGCTCTGCCGCCCCACCGCCGCCAGACACCCCGCCAGATCGTCGGCACTGTTGTGGGTGACGATCAGCACGGCCACGCAGCGGTCGGGGTCGGGGGCGGGATGGGGGCTATGGTCGTGCATCGGTCTCAGGGATTATGCCTGATCACGGAGTGTCTCCCACGGCAGGGGCAGCTTTTGCCGCCGGGAGCAAGAGAGGTCGGCGGGCTTCGGGTTCCCAGTCGGTGGGTGCTGGCGATGGGGTCCTGGTCTGTTGCTAGTACGAAAAAGAGAAGGCGAGAGCTAGCCGTTCGGCTCCATCCCGACCCCAGTCTCTGCCTCGGTTTTGTCAAGCCCACTCGTAGCAGGACTGCTCCCTACAGGACCCAACGCATCGGACCCTGCGCCACCGCCCAAATCTCCTATCACCCACTCCGCCATCCCCTCCACCCACTCCACGACCCGACCCCACCAAGCTTCTCCCTGCCCGCCCTCTGCCGCCATCACCGGCGCCGTAGCCAACAAACACACCAACACCAAACCTGAGATTCCCATTTTGCGCATGACGTTCTCTCCCTCGGGTGGGAACCGCTCCCGGGCTCCATTGCCACAGGCATGCCCCACCCGGCCACAACGCTACGCGCCGTCGTGTACGGGCGCAAATCGGAGGGGCTCATATCGTTGAAACCCGGTTAAGGCCTCGGGCACTTCCCGTCTTCCAGGGAATCCAGGAGCACGGAGCTTGAACGAAGGCTTGTGAGAATACAGTCGGTTCGCCAGGGAAGAGGCCGCGGACGCCGAAGGTCAGGAAGTCGATGCACCCGACGGGTGGTGGTTCGAACCCTGGGGGGTGTTGGGTGCTTCGGGGCGGTGGCGGGGCCTGCGAGAGACAGCCATGTCGGCAGTGCGGTCGGTGACCTGAAGTTGCGCCTAGCGGTAGCGTAATCCGCTCTCGCTCACCACCAGGAGGTGCCCAGGGAGATCAAAATTCAGGATGCGGAGCAGGTTCGGACGAATGAAGTCCAGGAGCGCCTGGCGACCCGCCTTGCTGCACCGCAGCAAGACGACCCCGGCGAACTCGGTGGGCGGGTACCGCCGGACATCGGCGACACCTTTGTCCATGGTCAACAAGATACGGTTTTCGCTCTTGGCCGCTGTCAAGATATCAGGGTCAGGATGGCCCACCAGGCCTTCGGAGTAAACCGAGTCCGCATCATGCCCCAATCGCTGGAGATCCTCCACCAATTCCAGGGGGAGATTCTCGTCAAGCTTGAACTTCATTCCATGGCCAGAGGTAGGAGCATCTCTTCGTGGGCAAGTTCCGCTGCATAGGCCATCGCCGCATCGATGTGTTGGGGTACCAACGACGGGTAGCTGCCAAGGACCTCTTCCCGAGAGGACCCCTCGGCAAGGCTATCGAGGATGTTGGTAACCAGGACCCGGGTACCGCGGGCACAAAGCTGGCCATCGCAGACCCTTGGATCGGTAGTCAAATGCTGACGCCAGTTAACCATGCCCCATCATACCCCCAGGTGGAAAACCCTGGGAAGCTAGTTCACTGCCCGATTCTCGCCAGGAAGCGGATGGAAACCGTGGCTTGCAGGGAAATTGGTTCCAAATCAGGGGAAGAATGTTGATGCCCCCAAAAACATTTGAACCCATCCGATCGGCAAGATTCCCAACTATTTCGCGGCGGGAAGGGCGGTGAGAAGCGGTTGGTGACCCCGAGGTTCAACAGACCTGGGGCTGATCCGGCACCGCGATCCTTCACCTTGACGGATCGAACCACCGCCAGCCGCTGAGGGCCCCCACCATCACCCGCAACAACCCCCCCGCCGCCGCCCCCCGACTCGCCGCCCGCCGGGGCTTGCGCAGGGGGAGGAGCAGCAGCCGCAACCCCATCCCCAGAGGCAGCGTCAGCCGGGCCAGAAGCACCCACCCGGCGCCGTGGTGCTTGCCCAGGTAGCGCTCCAGATTGCGGTAGTAGACCCACAGGAATCGACCGTAGCCCAGGTGGGGCACGCTCGCCCCCAGGCCGTGGCGGAAGGTCGCCGGAGGCCAGTAGAGGAGGGGATAGCCCCCATCCTGGAGCCGTTTGGCCAGATCCACATCCTCAAACCACGCCGGGTAGAACCCTTCGTCCAGGCCACCCACCGCTTCCAGCACCGCGCGCCGAATCAGCAGCGCCGCCGCCGCCGGTTGCGCCACCGGGGTACCCGCCGGAGGCTCTACCGTCGGACCGCCGCCGGTGGCGATGAGCAGGGTCTGAAGCAGCAGATCGATGGGGCTGGGCAACGGGCGCAGTTGCCACGCCGCCTGGGGCGCGCCGTCCTCGCCCACCAGCCGGGGCGCCAGCCCGGCGGCCTCGGGATGCGCCTCGAGCCCCGCCAGCAGCGCCGCGAAGGCCCCGGGTTCCGGCTCCACATCCGGATTCAGGATCAGCACCGCCGCCCCCCGCGCCGCCGCCACGCCGCGGTTCACCCCCCCGGCAAAACCCAGGTTGGCGCCCCGGTGCACCCACCGCACCCCAGGGCGCCGATTCGCCGCCTCCAGCGCTGCGGTGGAATCGCTGTTGTCCACCACCAACAATTCCCATTGCGGATCCTCCGGCCAGGTGGCCAGAAGGCGTTCCAGCAGATCCTCGTTGCGCCAGTGGATGACCACGGCGGAGAGGGCGAGGTCGGGGTCGGGGTGCGGAAAATCCCCCAGTCCTCCTGGTAAGACTCCCCCCTTTGAGAAAGGGGGGAGGTCGGAATCAAGGCAGAAATCCCCCCTCGGTCCCCCCTTTGAGAAAGGGGGGAGGTCGGAATCAAGGCAGAAATCCCCCCTCGGTCCCCCCTTTGAGAAAGGGGGGAGGTCGGAAGGGCGGCCACGGGGGGCCGCCCCTACAAGGGGCCGGGATGTAGGGGCAGGCCCCCGTGCCTGCCCTGGGAAGGCTCGCCCCCGCGCGGCGGAACCTTGGGCCGCCCACCCCCACCCCAACACCACCCCCGCCGCCTCCACCCAGCGCAGCGTCACCCCGGCCTTGACCAGATCCAGCCCATCCCGCAGCAGGGCCACGGGCAACTTCCTCCAGAAGCCCGGCTGGCGGGCCAGCACGCGGTAGCGGTTGCCCCGCAGACGCCGCAGGCGCCCCAGTCCCGCGGGTCCCAGGGTGCGGCCGGTCACCGAGGCGCCGTGGCGCGCCTGGGCCTGGGGGATATAGAGCGCCGAAAAGCCTGCGGCGCGCAGGCGACAGGCCAGGTCCACATCCTCGTAGTAGGACTCCAACCCGGTATCGAAGAGGTCCCCGTTGGGTCGCCGCACCGCGTCCAGGGCCGACCATCGATAGACGGCGGCGGTGGCGGAGACGCCGAAAATCTCCTTCGCAGTCCCCCCTGCCCACCCCTCCGCATCCTCCCCGTGACCGATCTGCACCGCCTGATGCCAGCGGTTCCAGGCGATCCCCGCACCGTCCACCCGGGTCCCGTCCGGGGTGCGATTCAGCCCCTGCGCGGCGGCGGCCTCCGGATGGGCCTCCAGGGCGTCCAACAAGGCCCCCAACCACCCGGGCTCCACCACCGCGTCATCGTTCACCGCCGCGACCCACCGCGCCCTGTCCTCCGATCCCACCCCCTGGGCCGCCGCGATGCCCCGGTTCGTGCCTCCGGCGAAGCCCTCGTTGCGCGACCGTCGCACCAGCCGGTCCACCCGCTCCCGCGCCTCCGGCGCCAGCGTCAGCGGTCGCTCCCCCTGGTCCACCAGGACGATCTCCAGCGCCACCTCCGCCCGCTCCCCTGCCAGGCGCAAGGCTTCCAGGCACTCCGCCAACAGGGGGCTCCGCCCCAGGGTGGGGATCACCGCCACCACCTTGCCGCGCCCGGGCCTCACGGGCTCTGCCACCGGAAATCCACCCGATCGATCAAGATCCCGTTCAACAGCCGTGCCTCCGGAGGCGAGGGGGCCTCCACCCACAACTCCAGGGGCGCTCCGGCGGGCCAGGCCACCGGCCCCACGCGCAACGTCTCCCAATGGTTGGCGGTGGTTGGGCGCCACAGGTGAAGATCCTCCTCCCCGGCGCGGATGCGCAGCGCCATGGGCCAGTCACTATTGCGCACAAAGCGCAGGGTAAAGACCAACTCCACCTGATCGCCCCCCGCCACCACCGGTACCGTCAGGCCCTCCTGGGGTCGCAGGACCCAACCGCCCCGATAGCGGGTCCGCTCGATCACCCACCGCTCCGGATGGGGATGGCCGCCCCGGTGCTCCACGAAGGCGTCCTCCACCTCCACCGTCCGGGTGGGCAGATACCGGGCCATCATCGGCAACGCCGCCAGCACCAACCCGCAGGCCAGGACCCCCGCTGCGGTCGCGCGCCCCGCGCTCCGGGCTCGCCCGCCACCCCGCCACCACAGCAGCACCACCACGACCGCCGCCAGCGGCGGCACCCACCAGGTCGCCAGGCGAGGGCGCACAAAACTGGGAAACAGCCGCGCCACATCCACCCCCCACTGCCCCGACAGATGGTCCAGCAGATACCCTCGACCATCGGCGAAATTGTAAGTCCACCCCGGCACCGCCACCCACAGCAGCGTCAAGGCCACCGTCGTCACCCCCAAGAAACCCAGCAGGAAACGCGCCCCGAACCGGTGGCGCCATGCCAGCAGCGGCACCAGCACCAGCGCCAGCAGCGGCAGGCAGAACAGGCCATAGCGGAAGTGCGGCGACCAGCCGCCGTACCATTCCAGCCGTGGCGCCACGATCAACAGATACGGCACCGCGTACACCACCAGGTCCCGGACCAGGCGCCGCCCCCCACCCCGGGTGCGCACCGCCAGGGCCAGCGCGGGCAGCACCAGCAGCCACAGGGGCGCGCTGCCGAAGAGCCCAAAGGCCGAATCGAAGAACAGCCCCAGGCCCCCTTCCAGATAGCGCAACGGGGCGATCTCGTGCAGCGCCAGCTCCTCCACCGAGTGGATCTTCAGGGGATTGCCGTAACGCACCTGATTGAAGCCCAGGATCCCGAGCCCCAAAAGCCCCAACAGGACGAAGAGCACGATCAGCGGTCGCCACGGGCGGCGGGCGTACACCCACGCCAGCACCAGCAACGGCACCGACAGCAACATGAAGCGAATCTTCACCAGCGGCAGCAGCATCAGCGGCAGACCGATGCCCAGCCAGCGCCGCAGGTCCCAGCGCAGCGAGCCGGAAAGGTGGCGCGGCGGCTCATGCATCCGCTCCAACGCCAGCACCGCCAACAACGCCGCGGGCACCTCCACCCAGATCTGGTGGGAGTAGAACAACATCGGTGGCGACAGGGCGAAAAGCCCGTAGGCCAGCAGCGCCCCGCCAGGATGCCGGGGGAAATAGCAGCGCGCCAGGCGCAGCACCATCCACGCCAGCAGCGCCGCCAGCAGCGCCATGGTGCCCAACGCTCCCCACCGCCCGGCGATCCCGTAGGCGGGCACCAGCACCATGGGCAACAACTCATTGTGCCGCGAGTACCGCTCCCCCGCCGGCCCCACCGGATCCCCCGGCTGGGGCTCCAGCGCCCGGTCCATGAAGCGCAGCGAATCCTCGTCGGCGTAATTGTTGGCCAGATCCGCATCCTGATCGAAGACCAGACTGTGGGTGATCAGCAGATAGTAGGGCTCATCCCCATCCGGCTGCCGCTGGGCCGTGGACCACGGCAAGATCGCCAGATAGGCCACCAACGGCAGGAGGAAGAAAAACACTGGAGGCCGCCGGGGCAGGGGACCGCCCGGACGCCCCAGCAGGGGCCGGGCGGCGATCAGCTGGCGCCCCAGGCGGAAGAGCAAGAGGAGCGTGAAACCCGCCATCACCACCGGTGCCGTCAGCGGCAGCCCCAAGGGTTCCCGACCGAGGGCCAGCACCAGCAGGAGCCCCGCTGCGGCCCCCTCCGCCCTCGTCCCGGCCCGGGCCAGGGCACGGCCCCCCTGCCGTCGGCAGAGGCCGTCCAGCGCCGCGCAGGCCAGCACCACGAAGGGCAGAACCAGGCAGGTGCTGAACAGGGGATCCGCCGCCGTCGGTCTGCCCCAGAGCAGAAGGAGGGAAGCCAGGGCGACCGCGGCGAACAGGCGGGGGAGCAGGAACCTAACCACCCGGTCTCACCTCGACAAAGAAGAGCGTCACCGTCACCGCCGTCGGCAGCGCGGCATGGCGGCGGATTTCCACCGCCCGGCAATCCCCCGGGGGCACCGCGAGCCGCACCCGGTAGCGCTGGGCGAAAAATGCCCCCTCCGGCGCCACCGTGGAAAGCCACGGCTCCGGCGCCGCCGTCACCAATCCAGGCCGTCGCGCCGCCCACTCCCCCGTCCCGGTGCCGAGGCGCAGCGGCTCCGGCGCACCCCCCGCCACCGTCGCCACCGTCGCCACCGGTGTTCCTGCCGCGAGAGCGGCGCCGTGGGCGACGCTCGAATCCACGAGGATCTCCCCGCCCTCCCCCATCTCCCCAGGCCCGCACGGCGCCGCCCAGAGGGGCTCCGCCGCCGTGAGGATGACCGTCTCCCCCGTCAACAACACCCTGCCGGTACCGCCGGATAGAGACCGGGGCAAAGACGGTGCAAGGACCAGCAGCAGCACGACCAGCGCAGGCACCCAGAACAGCAGAAACGTCCACCGCCTCGGATTTGCCAGGATCCGGTACAGCCCAGCGGTGCCAACCCCCAGTACCCCCAGCACCCCGAGCCAGACCCACACTCCCCCTCCCCGGTCCACCAGGGTGACCAGGGGCTCGGGCCGCAACCAGGGGTAGCCCCCGAGGAGGGCTGTCGCCACCAACAGGGCCAGAATCCAGCCCCCCTGAACCGTCCGCGCGATGGCGGGCGCCGCGCTCCGCCTCCTCTCGGCGCTGGTCAGCCCCGTGCACAGCAACGCCGCCGCCAACCCCAATCCTCCCATCTCCAGACGCCCCGGAAGCAACCCCAACGCCAGGCCCGCCGCCACCAACGCCACCACCACCCACCGGCCTCCCCCGCGGCCCATCAGCCGCGGGGCTAGTCCCGGGACCAGGACGAGCCAGAGCAGACCCCGGCGGAGTTCCAGCCCTTCCCACGCCGCGCCCTCAAAAACCAGCAAGCCCAGGGCGCACACCGCCAACGCCCCACATACAGCCAGCACCGCGCCCCAGCCCCACGCCTTCCGCCCCAGCACGAAATGCAGCAGCAGCAGTACCAACGCCACGACCAGGGCCTCCCGCCGCCCTCCGATCCCGGCGACCAAGGCCAGCGCCACCAACAACCCGGGCAGCGCCCACCGCTGTGCTGCCCATTCCCCTCCCGCCGCGATCCCCAGAAGCCCCAACGCCGAGAAAGTCGTCCAGCCCGGAGTGGCCACCAGCACCACCCCCGCCACCAGCAACGCCACCGACCAACCCCGCTGGCGGCTCAGAATCCACACCGCCAGCCCCCCCACCACCGGCAGCACAAAGAGCGCCACGGCGGTCGAACCATCCAGGGCGCTGAACAGAAATCGATCCCCGCGGCAGAACGCCTGGGCCGCCAACGCCAGGGCCAGGGCTACCGGCAGCGGCAGCACCGCGTCTTTCGGCAAAGGTCCCAGGCGCCAAAATGCCGCCACCACCACCGTGGTCAGCAGCACCACCAGCACCACCGCCCCCCGGGTCGGCCCCGGCACCACCCACACGGCGGTGATCGTCAGCACCGCCGCCGCCGCCAGGGCCAGCCGCGCGGTACCCGCCTGGGACGCTCGGAGTGCCAGCGCCGCCGAGCACGCCATCACCCAGGCGGCCACCAACGCCAGATACCTTCCCTCCGCTGCGGCCGTAGGGTCCAGCTGGCCCGCCGCCCAGCTCCAGATCCCCAGCAGCGTCACCAGCGGCGGGGCCGTCAGAGCGAACAAGGTCGGCAAAGTCGGCAGGGTCGGCGGGTGCCGGAAGAGGCCGTGAATCATCCTGGGTTTATCGATCTCTAATGTCTTCCGTTGACGTTTCCGGAAAGTGGTGGTTAGACTGCGCTCCATTATGCTTTCTCGTGAACGACTGCGCCAGCACCCCGACGAAGCCCGCGAGGCCCTCCGCCATCGCCGCGTCGATCCCACCCAACTCGATACCTTCCTCCAACTCGATGGCGAGCGCCGCGCCGCCCTGGTGGAGGTGGAAGATTTGCTGCGGCAGCGCAAAGAAGCGAGCCAGGCGATCGGCAAGATCAAGGCCCAGGGGGGCGATGCCGACGCCCAGATCGCCGCCGTGGCAAAGTTGAAGGAGCGCATCGAGGCCCTGGAGAACCGGCTGGGGGAAATCGACGCCCCGATGGCGGATCTCGAAACCTCCTTTCCCAACCTACCCCACGAGAGCGTCCCCGTGGGCGACGACGAGACCGCCAACCGCGTCGAGCGGCAAGTCGGGGAACCCACCCGCTTCGACTTCGAGCCCAAGGCCCACTGGGATCTCGGGCCGGAGCTGGGCATCCTCGACTTCGAGCGTGGCGCCAAAGTCACCGGGGCCCGTTTCACCGCCTACTTCGGCGGTGGCGCGCGGCTGGAGCGGGCCTTGATCAACTTCATGCTCGACCTCCACACCGGCACCCACGGCTACACCGAGGTCTTGCCCCCGTACATCGTCAACCGCGACTCCCTCCACGGCACTGGCCAGCTGCCGAAATTCGCCGAGGACCTCTTCCATCTGGAGGGCACCGAGTACTTCCTCGCCCCCACCGCGGAAGTCCCCCTCACCAACCTGCACCGGGGCGAGATCCTGGACGAGGCCCAGCTACCGATCCGTTACGCCGCCTACACCCCCTGCTTCCGCAGCGAGGCTGGCTCCCACGGGCGCGATGTCCGGGGCCTCATCCGCCAGCACCAATTCAACAAGGTGGAGATGGTCCAGATCACCCACCCGGACCACAGCTTCGAGGCGCTCGAATCCCTCACCGGCCACGCCGAAAAAGTCTTGCAGCTCCTCCAGCTGCCCTACCAGGTCGTCACCCTCTCCACCGGTGACACGGGCTTCAGCGCCGCCAAGACCTACGACATCGAGGTCTGGCTCCCGGGCCAGGACGCCTACCGCGAGATCTCCTCGTGCAGCAACTGCACCGACTTCCAGGCCCGCCGCGCGCAGATCCGTTTCCGTCCGGAAGGGGGCGGCAAGCCCCGCCTCTGCCACACCCTCAACGGCTCCGGCCTCGCCGTCGGCAGAACCCTCGTCGCCATCCTGGAGAACTACCAACAACCCGACGGCACCGTCCTCGTCCCCAACGCCCTGCGTCCCTACATGGGCGGCCTGGAACGGCTCTCACCCCCCTGAAACTGCTAAACTCCCCCCCTGCGGAGGGGTGGCAGAGTGGTCGAATGCAGCGGTCTTGAAAACCGCCGACCGTTTACCCGGTCCGTGGGTTCGAATCCCACCCCCTCCGCCAATGACCAGGGCCGCAGCGTCGCCCTATCCACCTCCGCCCTCGCCATCCTGCGTGCCCTGCACAAGACCCGGAGGGTCGATACCGACCGTGTCTTCATTGGCCGCAACGGTCGCGCCGCCTTCCCCCGCAACTCCTTCCTGAAGGCCATCGAGCGGGCGGGCCTGGAAGATTTCCGCTTCCACGACCTCCGCCACACCTTCGCCAGCTACTTGCTGATGTCCGGGGCGAGTCTGGCGGAATCGGCGGAAGCGCTGGGGCACAAGACCCTGGCGATGGTGAAGCGGTATGCGCACCTGTCGCGGGCGCACGCGGCGACGGTGGTGAACCGGATGGATGCTCGGTTGCGGGAGGATGGGTTTGGGTAGGGGACCTGCAAACATCAACTGAGACGTTGCGCACTCTCTGTACAACCCCCTCTCCCCACATGGCTACGGCATATTAGTATATCATTGAGATAAATCAGTCACTTGGATCATTCGGATCCTCATGTCCCTCCGAATCGGTCTCAATTTCTTGACGCTGGGACTCAAGGATCTCCCGTACTACACCTTCCATCAGATCTTCTACCTCTCCAGCAAGATTGATCGCAGCGCCCATCTCATTATCGAGGTCGGTGAGCACCTTTCGCACCCGTGCTTTCGCTTTGTTCAACTGTGTAGTCAAACGTGGCAGGTTCTCTACAGTCCCGCGAAAGCCAATCATCTGCCCGCGAGATTTTTCTATGCTTTGCCTCAACCCTTGAACACTCTCCAGGGCCTCCTGAACATCCTCCGCATTCGTTGTCTCAAAATCCAAAATAATAGAGGCAGCTTTTCCGTATGAGTCAAAAGCTATTGTATAGGCGTCTCGAAATTCAGGTAACGCCTTCTCGATTACAGTAGCCATTGTTATCATCGAACCGGCAGATGTCTTAAGAATCTTCTTCTTCGTCAGTAGATCATCAGCCTGAGCAAGGCCCTGAGTTTGCTCAGTGACCTGCCGTGCGTAGGCATCAACTGCATCGCTGATAGTCTTAGTCACACCTGTAGCTTTCTGAAAATGCAGGACGCCTTCGTCTATGAGATCCAAGAACCCTTCACCGTCCTCGTGTCCCTCCTCATGCGGCACCTCTCTTCTCGTAACATTTTCTGCAATATGCGAATTTAACAAAACAGAGGTATCCTGGACTGAAAAAACCTGAGATTGCTTACCAAGATGAATCCGCAGAAGCCTTTCGAACTCATCTGTAGATTGAAATTGGTGATATAATGCGCCCATAGAAGATAATGATTTTTTGAATTCTTCTACCTTGACAAGCTGCTTGGGATCAATCTCACTCGGGCGAATAGGTTCGTCCTTGAAATAAAACATTATCGCGATACCTTCATGGCCTTTTTGGTAGCGCCTATATGCACGTTCAAACTCCTCACTCGTTCCGGAAGATGCCTTCTTGGTAGGCGTACCGAATCTCCCCCAAAGAATCCCGATGAAGATGTCGTAGTCGTCACCGATCTGTTTATTGATCACATCTTGAGCGTCGTCTCCGACTCCAGGAAACGTGTCCGTTTCCCAGGTGAGTAGATTAAGTCGTAGGCCGCGTTCCCTTGCCCAAGTTGCGTTCCATTCCGTGATCACCTCTCGCACCGCGTTACGCTCAGGAACTACATCACTGGGAGAGGACACTAGAACATCGAGAACTGTTTCTTTGCGAGCCATCAGTTACTCCTTCTATATTGATGTATCTAAAAATAAATATTATTCACTCAGGGCGATCCTTAGTGGCCGGGCGGAAGAGATGGAAGGGTCCGCTTCAGGGAGGTGCCATTATCGAAGCGATTATCAAGGCCCCCAGTGTACTTGGATAACCCAAGACACCAGATTCAAGACGCGCGACGCTAGGAACCTGGAGCAAGATCGGCTGCAGGCAACTTCAGTCGATAATTATGCCATAAACGGAAGTGGGGGTAACCTCTGCTCTTGCTTTCCATATGGACGCAATCCTGTCTGAGAAGGCTCGCACCACCCACTCCCCTGTCGGAATCCCCCGCAAGACCCTTTGCCCCCGAAATCCCTCCCCATTGAACCCCAGTGGCGCCCGACCGGAGGCATCCCGAAGCTCCACCCGCCCAACCAACCCCTGCTCGATCATCTCCGGCACCACGATACGCAAAGCACCCATCTCCGCGAGCTGAGCCGTCACCTCTGTGCCCGACAGCTGAAGGCCACGCACCTCGGCGGCGAGCATGCCGCCCTGGGCGGTGATGTGAAGATCCCAGACACCCGCAGGGGCTCCGGTAACGTGGACCAGGCCGCCGGGAAGGGTGGTGGTGCGCTCGAAAAAGCGGGTTTCCCCGTTGGCGTCGTAAAGGGTAACGGTGACCTCCTCCGGGAGTGACGGAAACCCCGGCGCGGATTGGAGACGAAGGGTCATTTCCCCGCCGGGTGTCATCTCCAGCGCCACGGTGGTCGCTTCGCCGGATTCGATGTTCACCTCCTTCTCCAAAGCGGCAAAGCCCGCCTTGCGGGCGGTGAGCCTTCCCCGCTTCGGTGGACAGTTTAGAGTTCGGGATTCTCCATTCATCTTCTGCCCTCTTACCCCGCCATCCTCGTCCTGGGCGGGAGAGTGTGGGGTGGGGTGTTGCCGCCGTCCTCGGAACGGTTCAAGGAGTACAGCAGGCCATCGGACGCGTACGTCGGTTCCGTGAAGTTCCCCGTACCGCCTTCCTCCGCCCGCGCCAGGAAGCTGCGACCGTCGTACAGGAAGGCGGCGGTGTTGCCCAGGCGATCCAACTCGGATAGCCGCCCCTCGGCGTCGCTGTTGAAGTCGATGATGTTGGCACCGTTGGCGACCTCCTCCTGGTGCCCGGCGGCACCGAAGGTGAAGTCCCGGGTACCGCCGATGCCTTGCTGCACCTGATCGAGGATCGGCGAGTTGCCCGCTGCCAGGTTGGGTAGGTAGCTGTAGGTGTCGGTCAGGCCGCAGCAAGTGCCGATACCGTGCTGCATCACTACAGGACCCTATGATCATTCACTCAGCCGCAGCCTTCGCGCCTCTAAACCAGAAACGCCGGGACATGAACACAGCCAGAGAAGCTGCCAGTATTCCGTACAGCCAACCCAGAGTAAAGTAAAACGCCAGGAATGCCTGTGAAAGGAGGAACTGTCCAAGACCTGCTGAGTTGATTCCATTCATGACCAATGCCAAATCCCCGTGCAAGTACCACTGAACCACGACCAAGGAAAGTATATTTGCAAGCAAGCCTATACCTGCTCCGCCAACAGCAGCGGGAAGATAGTATCTTCGCATCACGCTCAATCGCCGAAGGACCCAAAGGAGGGAAGCCAACAGCAATGGATAGATGATGGAAAAAGCGTCTATGAGTCCTGGCCAGCGCTGGAGTCTGAACGCGACCAACTCCCAACAACCTATGGCCCAGAGAATCAGGAAGGTAAGCGCCACAGAGCACAGAACTCCCACCACTTCCCTAATTCCACGGTTCACTTTTCTCAAGGTGGGCATTCGTAAGTCCATTTCGATCCGCTTGAACCGGTATGCTTCTCCAGGATCCGATTGATTCCCCTTCTCAAGATTGCCGGTGTCGTGGTTGCTCCAAGCCCTGAGAAAGCGCCGACACCGCGCAGGGCATTTCCCACAGCGACAGAGCACAACCCAGGAGGAACGGCTCCGGTATCAAGTACTTGTGTCTCGATTCTGCTCTCCTCGCAGCAGGTAGTATCAAAACAATAGACCTCAAGAAGATCGCTACCGGTAGAACAATGGTAATCCAGGAATCCGCCAAAAGACCAACCAGGAATCGCCTCTGTCAACAGTTGAACACTACCCGCATCAGGGAATCCGGCGGCATACCCACCAGCAGGGTCGAATAGAAATTCACGCTGACCCGGGTTACAACTTTCGGTCGCCTTACAGGGTCCGGTTACAAGCAATGCTGCGTGGTCCCCGAGAACCAGAGAGCGCTTACCTAATTCAAGCTGGACGTCTCCAGAGATGAGCACGCAGGTCATCAGGCCAACAGGATCGATTGACCGGCTCGGATTCTGAAGCACATATCCAAAGAGGCTAAGGTTCGCGAGAATAAGCCCGACCGGATCTGGTCTCGTATAAGTAGCCGAAAGAGGTGAGTACCACCGGAACACATTGTAATACCCCTCCGCCCCCAAACTCGCCCCCTCCCAAACCCCATCAAACCACTGCCCGGGGAACCGCAAGAAAACCCCATTCTCCTGCGCCCCACTGGCAAGCCCCGCCCGCCAGTCCCTTCCGAATGGCTCAAACCCACCCGCCCAGATTTCTTCCCCGATTGCGTCCATCGCCACGAAGGGCGTACCCAGGTGATCGGTGCTCAGGAAGGTGGTGGTTTCCGCGCCAGCGGACGGCACGCTGACAATCGCCACGGGCCGACCAGCGAAGTAGACGACGTGTTCCCGGGTGGTGGTGGCGCCGCCGTCTTGGGAACGGCTCAAGGAATACAGCTGGCCATCGGACGCGTACGTCGGTTCCGTGAAGTTCCCCGTACCGCCTTCCTCCGCCCGCGCCAGGAAGCTGCGACCGTCGTACAGGAAGGTGGCGGTGTTGCCCAAGCGGTCGAGTTCCGCCAGACGGCCCTCGGCGTCGCTGTTGAAGTCGATGATGTTGGCGCCGTTGGCGACCTCTTCCTGGTGCCCGGCGACGCCGAAGGTGAAGTCCCGGGTACCGCCGATGCCTTGCTGCACCTGATCGAGGATGGGCGAGTTACCCGCCGCCAGGTTGGACAGGTAGGTGTAGGTGTCGGTCAGGCCGTCGTGGGTTTCGGTGAGGCGGTTTCCGATCTGGTCGTAGGTCCACGCGCGGGTACCCCAGGGACCGTCGCCCTGGGTGAGGAAGTATTGGAACTCCTGGTAGGCGTAGGTGCGGGTGGCCAGGGTCGGCAGGCCCAGGGCGGCACCGGCTTCGGCGGCGAAGCGGGCGCCGGTGCCTACGGAAAAACCGTTTTGCAGGGCGACCTTGCCCCGCGCCTGGAAGGTGACATCGCCAGGGGCATTGATCTGGAAGTTGGGACCTGCGGTGATATCACCGCAGGTTTGGAAGGTGGCCGCCGTGGTGAGGGTCTGATGGCTCAGGGTGAGGTCTTGAGCGCCGCAGTCCACCGTCTCGGCAATCTCTGTGATGTTGCCCACGAAATCCGTCTGGTACGTCCACAGCCGGTCCAGGGTGCCCTGGACGCGGATGTGGTCCGGGTAGTAGCGGCTGTCAAAAGCGCGGATCTCGGCGGCACCGTTGCCCAGGGTGAGGGCGTCCAGGGGGCCGGAGGGGAGGTAGCCCGCCGTGGTGACGAGGGGCTGTACAGAGTTGGCGCCCACCTGGAAGTCCAGGGTGGCCTCCCGATCCGCAAAGTCGTGGCTGAAGGTGGCCATGGCTCCACCAGGATAACCGATCTGGGTTCGGTTGCCGTTGGCGTTGTAGTGAAAGGTGAGGGCGCCGTCCTTCCTGGTGTACACCCAACGGGGAGGAGGGCTCCCATGTAGCAGCGACGGCAAACCCCATGCGAGACAGCCTTGTCAGGGCTTCACGGGGCCTGCTGTCCTCTTTTGGAGAGAATGAAGCCTGCTAGTGGACCGGCAAGGGACACAGCAATACCGAAATACACCCAAAAGAAGTAGGAAAAACCCAGCTCTGCAAGGATTGCTTGAGAAATAGCAGGTTCATGTATGTCTGAGATTTGCAGATAGGCCAGAAAACCCACACAAGCTAGAAACCCGAGTACACTTCTTGGCCACTTCCGGCAAATGATGAAACCCATTGCGCCTATGATCATGCAGGCCAGCACTATTTCTGGGATGGTTCGTTGTTTATCGACCACCTCCCCCAGAAGCGACAAGGGCCAGAAGCTCGGTGGGCGAGAGATCTCTAGTTGCATAGCATCCCCGTCTCATAATTGACAATCACTATAATTGTCTCGCTCGGTCGCTCTCGGGCCCATTTTCGGGCCCATGCATCACAATCTCCTATATCGATACAGCCTTTTGTTTGAGGATTTCCTGTTCTGTCTCCGTGGAGAAAAAAACCATCTCGGCCAAAGGTTCTGGTTTCTGTTTCTGGTTCTAGGGGTACTCTCCAATTCCCCCAGTTTGGTCCCCTAACCAAACCTCTTATAAAGCCGCCAGAGAAGCTGTTTGGGTCGAGAGTGTATTGCCCTGCAGGAATGGGACCCTTGTCTTTCTGCTCTTGGTCCATGAAACTTGTACCCCTCAAGCCAGATCCAGCATCGCATCTTTGAACCACTCTGTCGTCGTCGTCCAAGAACCATACGTCGCAGCCTGTGAAAACGATTTTCCGTTGAAGTCCGAGAGAATCCAAGAAGAGTAAGGGATTGGAACCTGCATAGTAGAATAGGTTGATTCCACCTCTCAATCCAATCGGGTCGGATTTGACGAATACGCCTGAGTTGCTTTGATACCACCGAAACACATTGTAATACCCCTCCGCCCCCAAACTCGCCCCCTCCCAAACCCCATCAAACCACTGCCCGGGGAACCGCAAGAAAACCCCATTCTCCTGCGCCCCATCCGGCAAACCCGCCCGCCAGTCTCTACCGAATGGCTCAAACCCACCCGCCCAGATTTCTTCCCCAATTGCGTCCATCGCCACGAAGGGCGTGCCCAGGTGATCGGTGCTCAGGAAAGTGTAGGTTTCCGCGCCAGCGGACGGCACGCTGACAATTGCCACCGGTCGGCCAGCGAAGTAAGCGACGTGTTCCCGCGCGGTCGTTACCCCACCGTCTTGGGAACGGTTCAAGGAGTACAGCAACCCATCGGACGCGTACGTCGGTTCCGTGAAGTTCCCCGTACCGCCTTCCTCCGCGCGGGCCAGGAAGCTGCGACCGTCGTACAGGAAGGCGGCGGTGTTGCCCAGGCGATCCAACTCGGATAGCCGCCCTTCGGCGTCGCTGTTGAAGTCGATGGTGTTGGCGCCGTTGGCGACCTCTTCCTGGTGCCCGGCGGCGCCGAAGGTGAAGTCCCGGGTACCGCCGATGCCTTGTTGGACCTGATCGAGGATCGGCGAGTTGCCCGCCGCGAGGTTGGGTAGGTAGGTGTAGGTATCGGTGAAACCATCGGCGGTTTCGGTGAGACGGTTTCCGATCTTGTCGTAGGTCCACGCCCGGCTGCCCCAGGGGCCGTCGCCCTGGGTGAGGAAGTACTGGAAGTCCTGGTAGGCGTAGGTGCGGGTGGTCTGGATGGGCAAGCCGAGAGAGGCACCGGCCTCGGCGGTGAAGCGGGCGGCGGTGCCGACGGAAAAGCCGTTTTGCAGGACGACTTTTCCCCGCGCCTGGAAGGCTACATCGCCGGGGGCATTGACCTGGAAGTTGGGACCGGCGGTGAGATCGCCACAGGTTTGGAAGGTCTCGGCGGTGGTGACGGTCTGGTTGGTGAGGGTCAGGTTCTGGGCGCCGCAGTCCACGGTCTCGGCAATCTCTGTGATGTTGCCCACGAAGTCCGTCTGGTACGTCCACAGCCGGTCCAGGGTGCCCTGGACGCGGATGTGATCCGGGTAGTAGCGGCTGTCGAAAGCGCGGATCTCGGTGGCACTGTTGCCCAGGGTGAGGGCATCCAGGGGGCCGGAGGGGAGGTAGCCCGCCGTGGTGACGAGGGGCTGCACAGGGTTGGCGCCCACCTGGAAGTCCAGGGTGGCCTCCCGATCCGCGAAGTCGTGGCTGAAGGTGGCCATGGCTCCACCAGGATACCCGATCCCGGTGCGGTTGCCGTTGGCGTCGTATTGGAACGTCAGGGCGCCGTCCTGGGTGGTTCTGCCGAATTCATCGAATGCAAAGTCCACGTCGAAGCTCCCCCGGCTAATCTGGGTGAGTCTGCCGATGGAGTTGTCCACCAGGGGGTCATCATATGTGTAGAGCGTGGTCAGACCCGGGGCGCCGGAGTAGGCGACCTGGGTAACGCGGTCCAGGGCGTCGAGGGTGCGGGTGGTGGTGATGCCCCGGGCGTCGGTGGAGGTGGTCAATTCGCCGTGGGCGTTGTAGGTGTGGGTGGTGGTGCCGGAGACCTCGGAGACTTCCTGGGTGAGCAGGTCCCGGTCCGAGTAGTCGTAACTGGTGACGGTGCCTTCGGCGTCGGTGACCTGGACGAGGTGATCTTGCACGTCGTAGCCGTAGCTGGTGACGGCGTTGCCGCCCCCGGCGCCGCCGAACGGTTGCGTGACGGTGGTCAAACGCTCCAAGGAATCATAGGCATAGGTCGTGGTGGGCGGGTTCACCTGCCCGGCGCTGGGGTGGTTCGGGTCCAAGGTTTTCTCCAAGTTCCCGACGCAATCATAGGCATACTCGGTGATGCTCTGCTCGCCCGGCAGCCCGGTGGTGACCTTCTGAACCTGGCAACGGTTCTGGTACTCGAACGCGGTCTGGGCCAGGGTCGTCCAGCCGGTGCCGTTCCAGATCTGCTGTTCTTCCTGGACGCGGTTGCCGCTGGGGTCCAGGGTATAGAGGGTGCGTTCATTGTGGGTGCCGGGCAAGGGGTCGGCCTTGCGTTCGATGGCGATCAATCGGCCCACGGTGTCGTAAGCGTAGGCGATGGCGTTGCCCCGGGGAAGGGTGGTGACGGCCAGGTCGCCGAATTCGTTGTAGGCGTGGGTCGTGGTCAACACCGTCCCCAAGGGGGTGGCACAGGTGTCGGTGGGCGTGGCCACCTTGCACTGGCGGG
>Ga0210063_1000071_pt1 | contig 33142 bp, 35 predicted proteins | sample Muzzi_PWA_D1_FD_185529 | JGI IMG/M metagenome (GOLD analysis project Ga0210063, IMG submission 185529) | Wetland microbial communities from San Francisco Bay, California, USA, that impact long-term carbon sequestration - Muzzi_PWA_D1 (SPAdes) | ecosystem: Environmental > Aquatic > Marine >... | reverse complement strand
CGCCTTCATCTCCTTCTGCGCGATCTCCAGCGCCGGCTACTACCTCAACGACCTGCTCGACGTCGAGCTCGACCGCAAGCACCCGAAGAAGCGCTTCCGGCCGCTGGCCGCGGGCGAGCTCTCCGAGCGCGCGGCGAAGACGATCGCGCCGCTGCTCGCGGCCGGTGCGATCGCGCTCGCCTTCGCCACGGTCAACTGGGAGGTCGGCCTGATGGTGATCGGCTACGGCGTCGCCCAGGTCGCCTACAGCCTCGGCCTCAAGCAGGTGGTGATCGTCGACGTGATGACCCTCGGCGGCCTCTTCATCCTCCGCGTCGCCGCCGGCGCCAGCGCGGTCGACGCCCATGCCTCCGAATGGCTGCTGCTCTGCACCGGCATGATCGCCCTCTTCCTCGGCTTCACCAAGCGCCGCCAGGAGGCCGTCTCCGAGCTGCACGAGGGGACCAGCAGCCGCCCGGTGCTGGAGCACTACTCGCTGCCCTTCCTCGATCAGATGGTCGCCCTGGTCACCACCGGCACCGTGATCAGCTACTCGATCTACGCCGTCGACTCGCCCCAGATCGGCAACGAGATGATGTGGACGATCCCACCGGTGCTCTACGGCATCTTCCGCTACCTCTACCTGATCTACGACCGCGCCGAGGACCGCTCGATCGCCTCGCTGGTCGCCAGGGACAAAGGCATGATCGCCGCCGGCGGCGTCTGGATAGTCACCGCCTTCGCCCTGCTCTACGTCTTCAACTGAGTTGCTCTACGTCGTATAGCAGATTTGCTCTGCTTTATAGAGCAGCTACTCGGTGACCGGCAGGTTGGAGAGCAGTTCGGTCTTGCCGGCCCGCTGGAACTGGAGGTCGATCGTCTCGTCCTTGCGGTAGGTGCCGAAGAGGCCGAGGTACATCGCCAGCCAGCGGCCGGTGCCGACCTTCTCCTTGACGATCTCGCGGCGGAAGACGATCTCGCCGGCGCGCACGTCGTAGTCGGCATCCTCGCGCTGCTCGACCCCGTTGACGAAGACGGTGTAGGGGGCTTCGGCGCCCTCGGGCAGCCGCACCCGCCGGCCGGCGGCGTAGCTGCCCTTGGGGATCTCGGTCTCGCTCATCGCCGCAGAGTCTCGCGTACGAGGTCGAACGGGGAGTCGTGGCGGCTCGGGTCGAGCTCCTCGCGGACGACGCCGCCGCTGAACGGCATGAACGTCCCGTCGCCGCGCACGTCGACGCCGGCGACCGGCTTGCGCAGCCAGCCCTTGCCGGAGATCTGCAACCGCGCATGAACCTGGTCCCCGGGCCCGAAGTCCCGCAGCGCTGAGACCGCCTTCACCGGCCCCTCCGACCGGATAGCCATAGCCCGCTCCCGCATCGCGTCGACCGCCTCATCGAGCTCCTCAAAGCTCTGGTGAAACACGTCGGACCCGTGCCGAACCGTCAGCTTCCAGCTCACTCTGGGGCGCTACGCGCCGCGCCGCGGGCGTTTGGGACGCCGCGCCGGCGGCCCGACGATTTTCTCGTCGCCCTCGCGCTCGTCGACCCGGACGTAGGTGCGCTCGCGCTCGCCGGTGTAGATCTGGCGCGGGCGGGCGATCTTCTGTTCGGAGTCGTCCTTCATCTCCATCCACTGCGCGACCCAGCCGGCGGTGCGGGGGATCGCGAAGATCACCGTGAACATCTCGGTCGGCACGCCGAGCGCCTCGTAGATGATCCCCGAGTAGTAGTCGACGTTGGGGTAGAGCTTGCGCGAGGTGAAGTACTCGTCGTCGAGCGCCTGCTTCTCGAGCTCGCGGGCGATCTCGACCAGCGGGTTGTACTCGGTCGCCTCGAAGACCTCGTCCATGTGCTGCTGGATGATTTTCGCTCGCGGGTCGTAGTTCTTGTAGACGCGGTGGCCGAAGCCCATCAGTTTCTCTTCGCCCTCCCTGACCCGGGCGAGGAAGCCGGGGATGTTGTCGACCGAGCCGATCTTGCGCAGCATCCGCAGCACCGCCTCGTTGGCGCCGCCGTGCAGCGGCCCGTAGAGCGCGGCGACGCCCGCCGCGACCGCGGAATACGGGTCGACGTCGGAGGAGCCGACCCCGCGCACGGCGTTGGTCGAGCAGTTCTGTTCGTGGTCGGCGTGCAGGATGAAGAGCACGTCGAGCGCCCGCGAGAGGCTTTCCTTCGGGATGTGCCGCGCTTCGGTCATCTTGAACATCATCGAGAGGAAGTTCTCGGCGAAGTTGAGCTCGTTGTCGGGGTAGACGTAGGGCAGACCCCGGTTGTGGCGGTAGGAGAAGGCGGCCAGCGTCGGCACCTTGGCGATCAGCCGCACCGCCGCCATGTAGCGCTCTTCGGGGTCTTCGGTGCGCTTCGCGTTGGGGTAGAAGGTCGAGAGCGCGCCGACCCCGGCGAGCAGCATCCCCATCGGGTGGGCGTCGTAGCGGAAGCCCTGGAAGAAATGCTTGAGGTCCTCGTGCACGAAGGTGTGATGGATGACGTCGTGGGTCCAGCGCTCGAGCTGCGGCCCGGTCGGCAGCTCACCGAAGATCAGCAGGTAGGCGACCTCGAGGAAGCTGGAGCGCTCGCAGAGCTGCTCGATCGAGTAGCCGCGGTGTTCGAGGATGCCCGCGTCGCCGTCGATGTAGGTGATCGCCGAGCGGCAGGACGCCGTGTTGGTGAACGCCGGGTCGTAGGACAGCATGCCGAATTCGTCCTCGTCGACCTTGATCTGGCGCAGGTCCATCGCCCGCACCGTGCCGTCCGTGATCGGCAGCTCATAGGTCTGCCCGGTGCGGTTGTCGGTGACGGTCAGCGAGTCGGCGGCCATGCGGCGAGCATTTTCGCAGCTTGCGCTTTCCGGGTCGTTACCGAACTGGCAACGGCTCGAACTGGGTCATCTCGTGCAGCTGCTCGAAGCGCTCGTCGACCTCCTCGCGGGTCAGCCGCGCGACCCGCTCGGTGCCGAACTCCTCGACGTTGAACGAGGCCATCACCGTGCCGTAGCCCATCGCCCGCCGCAGGCAGGCCTCGTCGAGGTCGCCGTCGTGGCTGTCGAGGTAGCCGAGCAAGCCGCCGGCGAAGCTGTCGCCGGCGCCGGTCGGGTCGCGCACGTCCTCGAGCGGGAAGCCCGGCAGGGCGAAGAACTTGTCCTCTTCGGTGAACAGCGCCGCGCCGTACTCGCCCTGCTTGGCGACGACGGCGCGTGGCCCGTGGGCCATCAGCGCGCGGGCGGCGCGAGCGAGGTTCGACTCGCCGGTGAGCTGGCGGATCTCGGCGTCGTTGAGCACCACGCACTCGACCTCGCCGATCGCCGCCAGCAGCGAGTCCTTCGCGGTGTCGATCCAGAGGTTCATCGAGTCGAGGGCGCTGAAGTGGGCGGCGCCGCACTGGGCGCGGACCTGGCGCTGCAGGTCGGGCTGGATGTTGGCGAGGAAGAGCGTGTCGGCCGCCTTCGCCTCAGCCGAGAGCTTCGGCTCGAACTCGCCGAAGACGCCCAGCTGCGTGTCCTCGGTATGGGCGACGTTGAGGTCGTACTCGTAGCGGCCGCGCCAGAAGAACGACTGGCCGCCGGCGACGCGCTCGATGTCGCCGGTCTGCACGTCGCGCCCCTCGAGCACGGCGAACTCGTCGGCGCCGAAATCGTCGCCGACCGGGCCGACCGGGCGCACCTCGGTGAAGAAGCTGGCGGCGAGCGAGAAGTGGACGGCGGCGCCCCCCAGCATCTTCTCCCGCTCTCCGAAAGGGCTCTTGACGGCATCGAAGGCAATCGATCCGACTACGGTCAGCGACACGGCTCTCCTTTGCTTGACGAACTTCACGTTTAACGACGGTGAAGGTGGGGATCGTAAACATGTGGGCGTCATGAGAAGAAATCGAGCTGCGCGGCACAACAATCGCCACGGCCGGGTGTTGCGAACCCTCAATGGCACCTGAGCCACAGGAGCCGGCAGGGGACCGCCCGGTCTCCGGAGCCCAGACCAAGAAGGGCTTCCGTCTCGACATCCAGGGCGTGCGCGGATTTGCGCTGGTCCTGGTCTTGGCCTGCCATGCCGAGCTGCCCGGCTTTGCCGGCGGCTACGTCGGCCTCGACGTCTTCTATGTCCTCTCCGGTTTCCTGATTACCGGCCTGATCCTGCACGAGCTCGACCGCAAGGGCTCGGTCTCGATCTCCCGCTTCTACGCGAGGCGCGCGAAGCGGCTGCTGCCGCTCGCGGTGACCGTGCTCGGCTTCACCGTGCTCGGCTCGGCGCTGCTGCTCTCGCCGGCGCAGAGCCAGCAGGTGGCGGGCGACGTGCTCAGCGCCGCCTTATATGTAGTCAACTGGCACTTCATCGCCGAATCGGTCGACTACTTCGCCTTCGGCGAGACGCTGACCAGCCCGGTCCAGCACTACTGGTCGCTCTCGGTCGAGGAGCAGTTCTACCTGCTCTGGCCGCTGACCCTGGGGCTCGGCACGCTGGTCGCGCACCGGCTCGGGATCGGCATCCGCCGCACGATCGCCTGCCTCGTCGTCCCGATCGCGATCCTCTCGCTCCTCTACAGCATCTCCTTCACGCCGGAGGATCCGCGCAGCGCCTACTTCTCGACCCTGACCAGGATCTGGGAGCTCGCCGCCGGCGGCATCCTTGCCCTCGTCCTGCCGGCCGGCATGCGCCTGCCGCGGCCGGCCTCAGCGGTGCTCGCCGGAGCCGGGCTGGCGATCCTCGTCGCGACCACGATCGCCTTCAGCGGCGCGACGCCGTACCCGGGCTGGCGGGCCCTGCTGCCGGTCGGGGCGACGATCGCGATCATCGTCGCCGGCACCGCGCACATCGCCTCCCGCCCGACCGGGTTGCTGACCCAGGCGCCGTTTCAATACCTTGGCAAGATCTCCTACGCCTGGTACCTATGGCACTGGCCGGTGATCATCTTCGCCGGCGCTATCTGGGGCGACCTCGGCGCCCCGGCGCTCGCCCTGGCGACGCTTGCCGCGGGCGTCCCGGCGATCCTCAGCCACTACGCGATCGAGGAGCCCTTCCGCCACTCGCGCTCGCTCGGCCGGCGGCCGAAACGCGCCCTCGCCCTGGGCGGCGCCTGCACCGTCGCCGCCGTGCTGCTCGCGGTCGGCCTGCAGGCCTCGAACCCGCCGCTGCCGACCGCCTCGCCGGAGCTGGCCAAGGGCGCGCAGGCGGTCGGCCCGCGCAATCCGCAGCTGCGCGCGGTCGACGCGCTGCGCCCGAACCCGGTCGACGCGCCGACCGACAAGGGGCCGCTCTTCGACGACGGCTGCGTGCTGCTGCACGAGGACACCGACTCGCCCGAGTGCGCCTACGGCAACCCCGACTCCGACACCACGGTCGTCGCCTTCGGCGACTCGCACGCGCTGCAGTGGTTCCCGCCGCTGATGCGGCTGGCCGAAAACCGCGACTGGCGCCTGGTCGGCCTGGTCAAGGCCGGCTGCGTCGTCGGCATGGTCCAGTACGAGCGGCCCTGCAACGTCTGGCGCAACAAGGCGATGCGGCGGATCATCCGCGAGGAGCAGCCCGACCTGGTCGTCGTCAGCACCTCGACCGGGCGCCGCTACCAGGTCGTCCACAAGGGTCAGCGGCTTAACCGCCGCGCCAGCCAGGGCGTGCTGATCGCCGGCTTCGCGCGGACGCTGCGCCGCCTGGTCCGCTCCGGCACCGAGGTCGTCGTCATCCGCGACCAGATGCTGGCCCCGTTCAACCCGCCCGAATGCGTCTCGGCGAACAGCAACAACCTGCGCAACTGCACCTTCTTCTCGCGCCGCAAGCGCGACCGCGCCTTCGACGCCTTCGGCGCCGGCAAGGTGAGGGGCGCGAAGCTGATCGACCCGAACGGGGTTCTCTGCCCGCGCCACCGCTGTCCCTCGGTGATGGGCCGCGTGCTCGTCTACCGCGACACGTACCACATGAGCGCCACCTTCGCCCGGACTCTCACCCCCTGGCTGCGCCGCCACCTGCCGCTGCCGCTGCCGTCCGCGTCTGACTGACCGCCCAGCCGCCGCCGGCTGACGTGCCTCAAGTTGGGTGCCCCTATGGGTACTCAAGTTGAGGCACGTCCGGCGGGGCGGGTTGCCAGTAGTGTGGCGGGCGATGCGCGCTATCCAGATCGACGAGTTCGGCGGGCCAGAGGTTCTGCGCTACCGCGACGACGTGGCGGACCCGACGCCGGCTGACGGCGAGGCCGTGATCGACGTCGCCCGCGCCGGGATCAACTTCGCCGACACGCACGCGACCCGCAACGACTACCTGGCCGAGCAGCAGCTGCCGCTGATCCCCGGCGCCGAGGTCAGCGGCCGCACCGCCGACGGCAGGCGCGTCGCCGCGATCCTCGGCTCCGGCGCCTACGCCGAGAAGGTCGCCGTGCCGGCGCAGATGCTGATCCCCGTGCCCGACGGGGTCGACGACGACCAGGCCGCGGGCCTGCTGCTGCAGGGGCTGACCGCGATGGCGCTGGTGCGCCGCTGCGCCCGGGTCCAGGAGGGCGAGACGCTCGTGATCGAGGCCGCCGCCGGCGGCACCGGGACGCTCGCCGTGCAGCTCGGCAAGCGCGCCGGCGCGAAGGTGATCGGGCTCGCCTCCAGCGAGGAGAAGCGGGCGCTGGTCGAAGAGCTCGGCGCCGACGCCACGGTCGATTCGCGCAGCGACGACCTCAAGCAGGCGATCGTCGACGCCAACGGCGGCGAGCGGGTCGACGCGATCCTGCACATGAGCGGCGGCGACGCCTTCGACGCCGAGCTCTCGGCGCTGGCGCCGCTCGGCCGCATGGTCGTCTTCGGCATCGCCTCGCGCGAACAGCGCGAGGTCTCGACCGCCAGGCTGCTGCGCGGCTCCAAGGCCGTGATCGGCTTCTGGCTCGTCCACCTGCTGATGCGCCCGGCCGAGGCCGGCCCGATGATCGCCGAGCTGCTCGAGACGGTCGCTGCGGGCGAGCTCGCGGTCAGCGTCGGCGAGGTCTACCCGCTCTCGGAGGCCGCCCGCGCGCACGAAGACCTGATCGCCCGCCGCACCAGCGGCAAGCTCCTCCTGGACCCGGCACGATGATTCCCTTCAAGGAGCTGGGGCTGGCGCCGGAGATCCAGCAGGTGCTCGGGGAGCTCGGCTACGAGGAGCCCAGCCCGATCCAGGAGAAAGCGATCCCGGAGCTGCTCGCCGGCCACGACGTGATCGGCCAGGCGCAGACCGGGACCGGCAAGACCGCCGCCTTCGGCCTGCCGCTGCTGCAGTACATCGACCCGGCCGATGGCGAGGTGCAGGCGATCGTCCTCACCCCGACCCGCGAGCTCTGCATCCAGGTGACCCAGGCGCTGCGCGCCTACGCCGAGCACCTCGACATCAACATCGTCGCCGTCTTCGGCGGCGCGCCGATCAAATCGCAGCAGTCGCAGCTGCGCGCCGGCGCCCACGTCGTCGTCGCCACGGTCGGCCGCATGATGGACCTGATGTCACGCCGCTCGCTGGTCCTCACCGCGGCCCGCTACGTCGTCCTCGACGAGGCCGACGAGATGCTCGACCTCGGCTTCATCGAGGACGTCGAGAAGATCCTGCGGATGTGCCCGAGCGGGCGCCAGACGGCGCTCTTCTCGGCGACGATGCCGCCGCCGGTCAAACGGCTCGCCGAGAGCTACATGTACGACCCGACGACGATCAAAATCACGCCCAAAAAGCTGACGGTCGACGCGATCGCGCAGGCCTTCGTCGAGGTCGCGGCCAAAGACAAGGCGAGCCGCCTGGTCGAGCTGTTGAAGACCGAGGAACCGGAGCAGGCGATCATCTTCTGCCGCACCAAGATCGGCGCCTCGAAGCTGGAAAAGACGCTCAAGGACAAAGGCCTCGACGTGAAGGCGCTGCACGGCGACATGAGCCAGGGCTCGCGCGACGGGGTGATGATCGCCTTCAAGGACCACCGCGTGCGGCTGCTGGTCGCGACCGACATCGCCGCCCGCGGGCTCGACATCGAGCACGTCACCCACGTGATCAACTTCGACGTCCCCGCCTCCTCGGAGGTCTACGTGCATCGCATCGGCCGCACCGGCCGGGTCGGCCGCACCGGCCGCGCGATCACCTTCGTCACGCCCGCCCAGCGCGACGAGATCGGCCGGATCGAGCGCGACGTGAAAACGACGATCGGCGAGTGGGAGAGCCCGGAGGAGCGGATGGAACACGCGCCGCGCCCGCGCCGCCGCGAGCGCGAGAAGCCCGCCGAGAAGGAGAAGAAGCGCGAGAAGCCCGCCGAGGAGAAGAGTGAGGAGCCGAAGGCCGAGAAGGAGCCGGCCAACGGCGACGCGGTCAAGCTCTTCGTCAACCGCGGCGAGCGCAGCGGCATCGACGAGGAGGATCTGCGCTGGGCGCTGCGCGAGGGCGCCGTGCTGCCCGAGGAGGCGATCCACGACGTGCGCGTCCTGCACCGCTTCTCCTTCGTCGAGGTCGACCCCGAGCACGCCGACCGCACGGTCGAGTTCCTCGATGGCACGAAGCTGAAGGGCAAGGAGATCCGCCTGGAGATCGCGAAGTCCTAGCGGTCTCCACTTTCGGTGTTTGAGCCCCTCCAATTAGGAGCTTTCAAGCCCTCTGAGTTTGAACGCTGATACCCTCCAATTGTGAAAGTTGTGGGGGGCGCGGACTCGGGTTATCAACAGGGCCATGTGAGCCGCCGCATCGAGGATGTCGCGCGGAGACTGCTTTCCGAAGAGCCGGTCCTCGCGCTGCACGGCCCTCGCGCAGTGGGCAAGACCACCTTGCTGCGATCCATTGCGGCCTCTCGCGGAGTTGGCGTCGTCGATCTCGACGATCTTGCGACGCGCAAAGCCGTCGCCGAAGATCCCGCGGCGTTCGTCTCGGGTCGGGCGCCGGTCTGCATCGACGAGTACCAGCACGTGCCGCCAATACTCGATGCGATCAAGGCTGAGCTGAACCTCAATGGATCGCCGGGGCGCTTCCTGATCACCGGATCGACCCGCCACGATGCCCTTCCCCTTATGGCCCAGTCGTTGACCGGGCGTCTGCACCGGATGACGGTCCACCCGCTGTCTCAAAGCGAGATCGCCGGGGTGGACGTAAATCTCATCTCGAACCTCTTCTCGGATCCGGCCGCCATCGTTTCGGCACGACGATCTTCGACGACGCGGGACGAATACGTCGCACGAGTCGCGGCCGGTGGATTTCCGGCGGCCCTGCGACGTACGACGGCGGCCGCAAGGTCACGCTGGTTCGGCGACTACGTGAGCTTGTGCCTGGAGCGCGACGTGGCTGAGCTGGCGAGAATTCAGCAGAAGGCGACCTTGCCCGGTCTCTTGACCCGCCTGGTGGCGCAGACTGGCCAGATCCTCAACGTTTCGGCTGCCGGGGCCGAGGCGGGGTTGAACAAGCGCACGGCCGACAACTACACCAAGCTCTTGGAAGCGTTGTTTCTCGTGTACCGGGTGCCGGCGTGGGGCAAGACATTGCGGGCACGCGCCGTGGCCATGCCAAAGCTGCATGTGGTCGATTCAGGTCTCGCAGCCCACCTACTGCGCCTTTCCCCTGAGAAGCTCGGCCGTCTCGAACCGACCGCCCTGCAGCAGTTCGGCCACCTGTTCGAGACCTTCGTCGTCGGTGAGGTGCACAAGCAATTGTCGTTGATGGACGGCATCGCTGCCGTCGGTCACTGGCGCACGCACGATGGCGCTGAGGTCGATCTGGTCATCGAACGCGACGATGGCTCGGTGATCGCAATCGAGATCAAGGCAGGTAGCCGCGTTGGCGACAACGACATGGCTGGACTGAGGGTCATCCGCAATGCGCTGGGCGACGCGTTCGTCGCAGGAGCGGTGATGTACGCGGGAGAGTGGTCCTACACCTCCAAAGACGGCATTTTGGTCCTACCCGTCGACTGTCTCTGGACGCCCATGGAGAAGATCGGTTAGCGCTGGGTCAGGCCGGCGATCTTGGCGAAGAGGGCGTCGAAGTCGATCGGCTTGCTGATGTAGCCGTCGATCGCGAGGCCGTCGTGCTCGGCGCCGTTGCCGCCCTCGGTATGCGCGCTGACGATCAGCGCCGGGGACTCGACGCTCTGCTCGCGCAGCTCACGCAAGGCGTCGATGCCGGATTTGCGCGGCATCATCGCATCGAGCAGGAGCACGTCGGGCGGGCCGCTCGCGGCCACCTTGTCGACGACCTCCTGGCCGTCGATCGCGGTCTCGACCTCGTGGCCCTCCATCTCGAGGCGGGTGCGGAGCAGCAGCAGGATCGTCTCCGAATCGTCGGCGAGCAGGATCCTGGCCATCAGCTCACCTCCGCCGGCTCGGGCGCGGCGGCGGGGATGCGGACGCGGAAGCTGGAGCCCTCTCCGGGGGTCGACTCTGCCTCGATCCGCCCACCGTGCAGCTCGATCAGCGACTTCGAGATCGCCAGGCCGAGGCCGGTGCCGCCGACGCGCTGCGTCTCACCGGCGTCGCCGCGGGTGAAGCGCTCGAAGATGTGCTCGAGCTGCTGCTCGGGTATGCCGGGGCCGTCGTCGGTCACGTCGATCTCGACTTCGGCATCGGCGTGGCGGGCCTGCACCCCGATATTCGCACCCTGCGGGCAATACTCATTCGCATTCGTAAGCAGGTTCACCAATACTTGGCGAATCCGGTCGCGATCGGCCTCGACCTGCGGCAACCCAGGCTCGATCTCCAGCGCGAGCGACTGGCCGCGGGCGTCGATCTGGGCCCGCATCGTCCGCACCGCCTCCTCGATCAGCGCGCCGGCGGCGGTCGGCTCCGGCCTGATCGTCAGCCGGCCCGCGTCGCTGCGGGCGAGGTCGAGCAGGTCGTTGAGCAGGCGGACCAGGTGGCGCGTGTTGTCGAGGATCACTTCGGCCGTCTCCGCCTGCTTCGGGCTGAGTCGCTCGCGCTCCAGCAGCAGCAGCTCGGCGAAGCCCTGCACCGAGGTCAGCGGGCTGCGCAGCTCGTGCGAGGCGGTGAGCACGAACTCGTCTTTCATCCGTTCGAGCTGATCGCGTTCGCCGGCGCGGCGCTGCAGCTCCTCGGCCATCTCGTTGAAGGCGCTGCCCAGGGTCGCCGTCTCCGCCAGCCCGCCGACGGCGACCCGCGCCTCGAGGTCGCCCCCGGCGAGCCGCCCCGAGGCGTCGACGAGGTCCTCGAGCGGCCGGCGCATCGAGGAGATCAGGCCGGTGAAGAGCAGCGCCGCCCCGGTCAGGCCGGCGATCAGGCCGGCGCCGACCAGCAGCGCCGTGTCGCGCGTCTCGCTCGAGATCTCGTTGCGCAGCACCTGGCGGCTGCGCTGCTGGGCGACGATCGTCGCCCGCGCCGCCGCCGGCGCCCGGCCCTCCGCCAGCCGGTTGCGGGCCTGGATCTCGCGCTGGTAGGAGCGCGCGGTCGCGTTCTCGAAGTCCTGGCGCTGCTGCAGGAAGCGGGCGACGCCGATCACCGCCATCCCGGTGAGCACGGCAAAGGCAATCGCAAAGCCGATCGTCAGCCGGTTGGCAAGCGATGGGCTGAGCCTGAATCGTCGTCGGGAATATGCTTGCGAGCCGATGGGCGACGAGGCTACAGGCACTCCCGACGGGATCGATCGGACGGGCGTCGAGGCTTGGTTCGAGCAGCACGTTGACGGGGTCGAGCTGCCGCTCTCCTTTGAGCGCATCGCCGGCGGGCATTCGAACCTGACCTACCGCGTCGAGGACGCCGCCGGCGGCCGCTGGGCGCTGCGCCGGCCGCCGCTCGGCAAGCGGCTCGGCTCGGCGCACGACATGGCGCGCGAGCACAAGGTCGTCTCGGCGCTGGGCGCCACCGAGGTGCCGGTCGCGCCGGTTGTCGGGCTCTGCGAGGACGAGACCGTCAACGGCGCGCCGTTCTACGTCATGGAGTTCGTCGAGGGACCGATCCTGCGCGGGCTGGCCGAGGCCGAGCAGTTCCCCGACGAGGCCGACCGGCGGGCGATCGGCGAGCGGGTCGCCGACACGCTGGTCGCGATCCACGCGGTCGACCCCGACGCGGCCGGGCTCGGCGACCTCGGCCGCAAGGAGGACTACGTCGCCCGCCAGCTGCACCGCTGGCAGGGCCAGTGGGAGAAGTCGAAGACGCGCGAGCTGGCGGCGATCGACACCGTCCACGAGCGCCTGCAGGCGCGCATCCCCGAGCAGGGCCCGGCGACGATCGTGCACGGCGACTACCGGCTCGACAACATGATCCTCACCCCTGGAGGCGAGGTCGCCGCGGTCGTCGACTGGGAGCTCTGCACGCTCGGCGACCCGCTCGCCGACGTCGGCCTGCTGATGGTCTACTGGCCCGAGGCGAGCGACGGCGAGGAGCCGATCGCGCTCGGCCAGCCCGCCAACCTCGCCCCGGGCTTCCCCAGCCGCGCCGAGCTGCGCGAGCGCTACGCCGAGCGCTCCGGCCGCGACCTCGCCGAGCTCAACTTCTTCATCGCCCTCGGCTACTGGAAGCTGGCGATCATCCTCGAGGGCGTCTACGCCCGCTACAAAGCCGGCGGCTATGGCAAAGCCGACGCCGGCGTCGAGTACTTCGCCCGCCTGGTCGAGCGCCTCGCCGAGGCCGCGGAGGTCGCCGAGCGGCGGGACTGACCAGTCCCCGAGACCGGTCCAGCGGGTCTTGACTCCCGCCGATCCGCGTGTGATTGTGCTCGTATCCCTGCCCCCAGGTTGGGAGGCCCGTCCATCGGCTTCCCCCACGATCCAAGGAGAACTCTCTTGAAGCACGTACGCACGCGACTCACGTACGCAAACGTGATGTCGTCGCTCGCAGTCTTCCTCGTCCTCGGCGGCGCCACCGCGTTCGCCGCAATCAACATCCCGGCGAACAGCGTCGGCACGCCGCAGCTCAAAAAGAACGCGGTGAGAACCGGCAAGGTCGCCTTCGAAGCGATCCGGGCCGGCAAGCTGTCGAAAAACGCCGTCCCGACCAACCGCCTCCGCAACAACGCCGTCGCGGCGAACAAGATCGCCGATGCCGCGGTGCTGACCGACAAACTGGCCGACGAAGCGGTTGCCAGCGGCAAGCTCGGCAAAGAGTCGGTGCTGACCGACAAGCTCGCGGATGAATCGGTTGCCAGCGGCAAGCTCGCAAAAAACTCGGTGCTGACCGACAAAATTCAGAACAGCGCCGTGAACACCGACAAGATCGGCGGCGAAGCGGTGATTACTGGCAAGCTCGCCAACAGCTCGGTTACGGCCACGAAACTGGCGAACGGTTCGGTGAGGACCAATCAACTCGGGACCGTAACCCGTCGCAGCGAGTTGCTCGAAGTGGGTGCGGGAGACACCGCCCTTGGCTCTGTCGCTTGCTTGGCAGGTGAGCGGGCGATCAGCGGCGGTGGCGCTTGGGCCTCTGGAATCAACGCGGCCCTCGCCGAAAAACTGCACGTCGTGCACTCCTTCCCCAACTCCGCTGCGACCAGCTGGGGAACGCGTGTTTTCAACGGCTCGGCAGGCACCGAGAACTTCAACGCATACGTTCTCTGTCTCCAGGCTGGCTAGAACCACGCTGGATCTAGGCCGTTAGGAGGGCCGGGCGAAAGCCCGGCCCTTCATCTACCCGGCTCGCGCCCGGCGATGCCCCTCATCCGCACCAGCAAGGACGCCGACGGGGTCACCTTGCCGGTGACGTAGGTCGAGAGGCGGGATGCCGAGGTGCCGATCCGCGACGCGAAGTCGGCTCGGCTGAGGCCGGACTCGGCGATCAGCCGGGCGACCTCGGCGGCGACCGCGTCTCGCTCGCCCGCCTCGGCGTCGGCGCGGGCGTCGGCCACGACCCGCTCCATCACGTTCGCGACGCCATAGGGCCGGCAGTAGGCGAGCACGTTCTCGACCCGGCGGGCGACCGCGCCCCAGGGTTGTGCCCGGATCGCCTTGGCGAGGCGACGCCAGTAGGTGAGACTGCCGCGCTCGAGTGCGATCTGGATTGCCTCCACCGGCCACGCGGCGACCGGATCGTCCGGAGACGCGTCGACGTTGCGAAAGGCGAGGCCGGTCACGGGCTCACCATGCGGGCGGCGACCTGGCCAAGCACCTTGGTGACGGCGCCCCACTCGGCCCACCGTTGCCGCAGGCGCCTGTAATCGGCGAGCTGTTCGGTGACTGCGCTGTCGCTTGGCTTTGGATCGGAGAGCTGACGCACCAGCTGCGAGGAGACTCCATCTTCCGTCTCGGCTTGGTCCGCGTAGTAGGCGTCGATTCCCGTCAGCACCGCGGCGGCCCGCTCGATTCCGACGTGCTCCGCGAGCGCGGCCAGATCGAGGTAGTCGCGGGTCTGGTTGCGACGCACGACGAGGAACGCCTTGATCCGTAGGGTCTCCTCGACGGTGGGCACCGTCACCTCGTCTCCGGAGGGCAGCGTCACCGCCGATACCTCCAGTGGGGTCGTGCGAATCATCTGCCGTACCCCGGCTTCGATTCCGTCGAGGTTGCCGAGGATCACCTTGCCCGGAGTCACTCGATTGGTCGCCCAGCCTTCGTCTTTCTCGACCGCTTCAAGCACCATCTCGAACCGGTCTGCCAGATCCGACACCACGTGGTCGTGATCGCGCGATTCACGATGGTCCGCATAGAGGATTGCCGCCGAGCCACCGACCAGAACGGCGCCGGGCACGAGGCGCTGGAGGTGGGCGGCTGACTCGAGCAGCGCGATGAATTGCGGATCGCGGCTGTCGAGCGTGCTCATTTTGGGATATTATCAGAATTGATAATTACGGTAACTTGATGCTCGGCATCTCACCAGAGGGTCAGGATTTCGTATTTGGCGATCTCGGCGTCGGCGGTGACCAACGTCAATCCGTCGACTTCGGCCTGTGCGATCAACAGGCGGTCGAAGGGATCGCGATGGTGCATCGGGAGCGCGCCCACGCGGTCGCCGTGCCGTGCCGTGACCGGCAGCAGATCGACCCCTGCGCGTTCCAGCTGAGCGAGCAGGTCCGGTGGGGCGTCGAGCTTTCCCAGTCTGCGCTTGATCGCCACCTCCCAGACGTTGACCGCGCTGACGACGACCGGTTCATCGCCCTCCTCGAGCGCCTTGCGCGCCCGGGCGCCGATGCGTTCCGGTTCGGAAGCCATCCACCTGAGCACCACATGGGTGTCGAGGAGAAGCGTCAGGGCCGCATGCCGAGCGAGTCGGCGAGATCGTCGGGCAACTCGTCGAAGTCGTCGGCGATCTTGACCCGGCCACGCCAGGCGCCGGCCAGGGAGGCGAAACCGCCACCGGTCCGCTCGGCAACCAGGCGCACGGCCGGCTCGCCGCGGCGGGTGATCACGATCTCCTCGCCGCCTTCCACCCGCTCGACCAGCTTGGAGAGGTTGGTCTTGGCCTCGTGCATGCCGATCTCGGTCATGCCTGGACGATAGCAAGCCTAGCTAGATAGTTAGCTAATTGGCCGCCTACCTCGCGGGAGCACAGCCTGGATTTGGACAGATCGGGAGCGGGGGTGGGGACAGATCGGGAACGCGATGGTGAAATTTCAACGGCGAAATTGTCGGTATTGCAACGCTAGATACGGCAAGAGCACGCTCGCGCGTGAGATGGTCAGTCAGGACTCCCGCCCCCGCGCTCAGAGATAGTCAACTCCATAGCGCTGCGAGCGGAACGACCCAGAGCCGGTCGCCGAAAGGAAGCGTTCGCTCGCCGGTGTAGAGGACGACGCCGCAAGCGAAGCGCTCACCGAGCTTGTCGCGAAGCCGTCGGAGACCGGCGAAGTCGCTGCTGCTGACGGTGGCCCCGGCCTTGATCTCGACGCCGGCAACCTCACCAGAGGCAGACTCGAGCACGACATCGACCTCACGCCCCGTCTTGTCGCGGTAGTGGAAGAGAGAGGCTTCGGCCTCGGAAACATCCGCCAAACGCAGCAACTCCATCGCGACGAAGCTCTCGAACATGGCCCCCGCGACGGCCCCATCGGCTTCGACCTGTCGCTCGTTGACTTTGAGCAGGCGGCCGAGAAGGCCGCTGTCGACGACATAGAGCTTGGGGCTTTTGATCTGCCTGGAGCCGAGGTTCACATGCCAGGGCTTCAGCGAGTGGACAAGAAAGAGGTTTTCGAGCGTTCGCACGTACGAGCGAACGGTGCTCTTGTCCAGTCCCAGGTCTCGGCCCATTCCCTCGAAGCTCGCGAGCCCGCCGGTGCGAGCGGCGACCAGGGCAAGGAGCCGCTCCACGGCGTCGGGGGCTCGCAGGTTGGCCACATCTCCCAGGTCGCGCTCGATGATCGAGGAGGGGTAGCTGGAGAAGAAACTGCCCAAGGTGCGAGTTCCACGCCCCTGGGCCTCCGGGTAGCCGCCTCGCAATATCTGCTCGGCGTACGCGCCACGCCCCAGGGATGCATCGTCGATCTCCGGTGGCGCCCCTCTCATCAGGCGGTCGACAAAGCCTTCGGTTTCGATCCCGTTCAGCTCCGCTGCCGAGAGCGGCCACAGATTGATGTAGTCCACGCGCCCCGGTAGCGCGTCTCTGACGGTGGGCAGGGCCAAGATGTTTGCCGAGCCCGTGAGCAAGAACTGACCACGCGCGTTGTCACCGTCCAGGCGTTGCTTGATCGCGAGCAGCAAGTCAGGCGCTCGCTGTACCTCGTCGATTGCGACCGGCGTCTCGAATCGAGCGACGAATTCGGTCGGATCGCTCGCCGCGGACCTACGGGTGTTCTCGTCGTCAAGCGTGACCACCTGCATCGGGTAGTCGCTTCGGGCGAGGTCCTTCAGCAGGGTGCTCTTACCTACTTGTCTCGCTCCCAGGATGGCGACGGCGCGGCTCTCACCGAGCAGCTCGAGCACCCGCGGGCGGATCTGACGTGTAAACAGTTGGCTGGGCAGATCGTGAACTTTAGCATGGACAGATCGTGAATATACATTGGGACAAAACGTGAATCCAATGGTGGCGGATCGGGATTTAGCCTCCGACAATCTGGGAGCGGGCGCTCGTCAGATCGGGATTTCTCTCAGATCGGGCGGGGGGCGTGCTTGGGCTCGGGTTGTTCGCCCGATGCCTCGGCCTCGGCGCGCTTCGACCAGCGGTTGAGCTCGCGGCGGGCGAGGACCATCTTGTGGACCTCGTCGGGGCCGTCGGCGAGGCGCAGCATGCGGCTGAAGCGCCAGAGCGCGGCGAGCGGGGTGTCGTCGGTCATCCCGAGCGAGCCGTGGATCTGGATCGCCCGGTCGAGCACCTCCATCACCATGTTGGCGGCGACGATCTTGATCGCCGAGATCGATTGGCGGGCGGCGCGCTTTCCCTCGGTGTCCATCTTCCAGGCCGCGTACATCGTCAGCAGCCGCGCCTGGTCGATTTCCATCCGCGAGGTCGCGATCGCCTCCTGCACGAACTGCTTGTCGGCCAGCGGGCCGCCGAATGCCTGGCGCTCGTTGGCGCGGCGGCACATCATCTCGTGCGCCCGCTCGGCGGTGCCGATCGCGCGCATGCAGTGGTGGATCCGCCCCGGCCCGAGCCGGTCCTGGGCGATCGTGAACCCCTGCCCCTCGCCGCCGAGCAGGCTGTCGGCCGGCACCCGGCACTCGTTGTAGCGGATCTCGCAGTGGCCGGGGCCGGCGCTGTGGCCCATCACCGGGATCGGCCGCACCAGCTCGAAGCCCGGGTTGTCGGTCGGCACGCAGATCATCGAGGCGCGCGAGTAGGGCGGCGCCTCCGGGTCGGTGACCACCATCGCAATCGCCAGCTCGGCGCCCATCGCGCCCGAGGTGAACCACTTGTGGCCGTCGATCACCCACTCGTCGCCGTCGCGCACCGCGCGCGCCTGCAGCAGGGTCGGGTCGGAGCCGGAGACGTCGGGCTCGGTCATCGAGAAGCAGGAGCGGATGCGGCCCTCGAGCAGCGGCTCGAGCCAGCGCTCGCGCTGTTCCGGCGTGCCGTGCTCGGCGAGGATCTCCATGTTGCCGGTGTCGGGCGCGGCGCAGTTGAAGGCCATCGGCGCGGCTGCCGGGCTGCGCCCCATCTCCTCGCAGAGCAGCCCGTACTCCCAGTTGGAGAGGCCGGGCCCGAAGCGCTCGTCGGGCATGAAGAGGTTCCAGAGGCCCTCCCCCTTGGCCTTCTCGCGGACATCGACCAGCACCCGCGGGTAGGGGACGCCCGGTGCGACCTCGGCGTCCAGCGCCGCCATGATCTCCCGCTCCTGCGGGTAGAGCTCGGCATCCATGAAGTCGAGGATGCGCTCGCGCAGCGTCTCTACCTGGGGGCTCGGCTTGAAGTCCATCGCTACGGCGTCCTCTCCTCGGTTCCGGAGAGGCGAACGCTACAGCGAATCCGCGGCGCGCCGGTAGCGCGCGAACAGCTCGCCCTCCTCCTCCAGCAGCCAGGCGAGCTCCAACGACTCGACCGCGGCGAGCTCGCCGGCGAGGATCCCGGGCGCGCCGGCGCCGATCAGCTTCGGCGCGATCGTGAGGAAGAGCTCGTCGACCAGGCCCGCCTCCTGCAGCGAGCCGTGGAGCGTCGGCCCGCCCTCGCAGAGCAGCGCCCTGACGCCCTCCGCGCGCAGCGACCCCAGCAGTGCGGGCAGGTCGGCGGGCGCGCCGTCGGGCCCGCTCTCGACCACGACGAGGCGGGCGGCGATCTTCTCGTAGCCCTCGGCGCGCTTCGTGCCGGCGCCGATCATCACCGCGTCGAAGCGCTTGCGCAGGCCGCTCAGCATCGCCGTGTCGGCCGCCGAGCCGATCGGGCCGGAGACGCCGCCGATCGTCACCCGGCCGTCGACCGTGGCGGCGAAGTTCATCGCCACAAAGGGCCGGGCCGCCTGGGCGGCCTCCCACGGGCGGTAGTCGCCGAGTTGCTCCTCAACCGTGATCGGACCGGGGCTGGGCATGAGGCGCTGCACCGCGGCGCAGCCTATCTACGTTGCGTGTGAGTTTTGGGTCGCATATGGACCCCAACCTCACACGCAAAAGCCTCAGGAGTAGTCGTGCCAGCCGGCGAACTCGCGGCCGGCGAACTCCTGCAGGGCGGCGATGTCGGCGCCGAAGCGGCCGCGCACCGTCTCGAACAGGTCGTCGGGCAGCACCGGCTTCGGCGCCGGCGGCTTCTCGGGGTCGTGCACGACCTTCTCGACGATCCAGCGCAGCGACTCCGGCAGGCGGTCGAAGTTGCGGTCGAAGGAGCGCAGCCCCGGCAGCTTGATCGCCTTCTCCATGAACTGGTATTTGTCGCCCTGCTTGGCGCTCGACTTCTCCCACTCGCGGTCGAACTGCTCCGAGGTGAAGCTCTCGTCGACGCCGGCGAAGGCGAAGGCCTTGCGCATCGTCTGCTCGCGTTCGCGCTGCAGCTCCTCCTGCGTGATCACCTCGATCTGCTCGCGGTCGAACAGCTCCAGGTAGGGCTGCAGCTGCATCCAGTAGAGCGAGCGCTGGATGTAGGAGGAGTCGGGCTGTGAGAGGGTCGGGACCAGCTCGCGGGTCTCGTAGCCGGCGCCGGTGGCGTGCACCCAGTGCGAGAGGATGCGCTTGATCGGGTCGCGCACCATGTAGAGCAGGCGCGCGTCCGGGCAGTGCTCGCGGATCCGCTGCGCGACGCCGTCGAAGCGGGGCAGGTTGGTGTAGTGCGGGGAGGACTCGCCGCGCACCGGCAGGCGGTCGTCGAAGCGGCTCGCGTACCAGTCGAGCCCGAGGTCCCAGTTCAGCTCGGAGACGAAGAAGTTGAGCTCCTTCGGCTTCGACATGTCGATTTCGGGGTGCAGGCCGAGGTAGTGGTGGATGCTGGTCGTGCCGCACTTGAGGCCGCCGACGATGATCAGGTTGGGCAGCGCCGCGTGGCGCTTGCGGCGCCGGCGCAGGCGGCTCCTGCGGTCGCCGGTGAAGCGCTCGCGGGCGCGCGCGCACATCGCCTCGTCGGCGGGGTCGCGCGGGGCGGCGGCGGTCGTCTGAGTCGTCTCGGGCTCCGACACGAGCGGGCTAGTCTAGCCATCATGCCGCTCGCCGACTTCGCATCGAGCGCGGAAGCGTTCGGACGTGCCGCCTCGCAGTTCTTCGGCAACCTCTCGGCGGTCGAGTGGACGCCGTTCGCGCTGGCCCTGTTCTGCCTCGCGGCGATGCAGCTGGCGCGCGCCTGGGCCTGGCGCAACGTGCTGCGCGCCGCCTACCCGGGCGTGCGCATCTCCTTCCTACGGCTCAGCGCCGCCTACCTCGCCGGGGCGGGGATCAACGCGATCCTGCCGGCCCACGCTGGCGACGCGACCAAAGTCTTCCTCGTCAAGCGCCAGATCCCAGGCTCCTCCTATCCGGCCGTCACCTCGTCCTTCCTGATCCAGACGATCTTCGACACCACCGCCGGCCTGCTCGTCTTCGCCTACGCGATCTCACAGGGGCTGCTGCCGAAGCCGCCCCAGCTGCCGAACCTGCCGGCCTTCGAGATCTCCTTCTGGGCCGAGCACCCGCAGGCCCTGCTGATCGCCACCGGGGCGCTGCTGCTGGCGATCGCGATCGGCATCTACCTGCTGGCGCACCGCGTGCGCGCCTTCTGGGCACGCGTCAGGCAGGGCCTCGTGATCCTGCGGACGCCGCGGCGCTACCTGCGTCAGGTGGCGGCCTGGCAGGGGGTCGGCTGGCTCTTCCGCTTCTCCGCCTTCTGGTTCTTCCTCGAGGCCTTCGGCATCGGCGGCTCGGTCGGCAACGTGATGTTGGTGATGAGCGTGCAGGCGATCGCCAACATCGTCCCCTTCACGCCGGGCGGGGCCGGCGCCCAGCAGGCGCTGCTGGTGGCGACCCTGAGCGCCCCCTCGCGCACCGCGGTGCTCTCCTTCTCGGTCGGCACCCAGATCGCGATGGCCGCCTGGTCGGTCGTGCTCGGCTTCGCCGCCCTCCTGCTCGTCTTCCGCACGACGGACTGGCGCGGCCTGATCCGCCAGGCGGAAGACGATCGCGACGCCTCGGTGGCCGCGCCCGGGACCAGGCCTCAGCTTGACCAGCCCGGGTAGCGGGCGTGGACCCGCCAGCGCCAGGGGGGCTCCTCTCCCGGCGGGAACTCGTAGTGGTCGCGGCCGGGCAGGGTCTCAAGCGGGACGAGGTCGGGGTCGTCCTTGAGCAGCACGCGGACGTGGCTCGCGGCGGCGACCTCGGTGCGGCCGGCGCGGCGGACGACCCGCTCCCAGCCGCGGCCGGGGCGGTAGAGCCAGTAGGTCAGCTCGACCCAACCGAGGCTGCGGCGGCGGTCGTCGAGCTGGGTGAAGGCGGTCGTGCGGCGGCCGGACGCGGTCAGGTGCAGGCCTGCCGCGCCGGGCAGGGGGACGGCGCAGCTCTGGCGCCGGCAGCGGCGGAAGTCGACCGGGACCAGGGGCAGGCCGGAGGGGCCGGGCTGTGCCTCGGGGGCAGGCGCCAGCGCCCGCGCGAGGCGCGCCAGCGGCCAGCCGTAGGCGGGGATCAGCGGGTGGCGGCGGCAGGGGTCGGGGAGGCGCGGGGCGCAGGCGATCTTGCGCCCGATCGCGCGCCCGAGCGTGTTGCGGGGGTCGACCTCGCCCCCCGCCGCGAGGGCGGCGATTGCGGCCAGGACCAGCAGCGCGATCAGCGCCGCCAAGCCGGTCTGCTCGACGCCGGCGCTTCCCCTCTCTTCGCTCCGATCCCGCTGCACGCCGCCGACGCTAGGCCGCGCGGGCGCACGTGTGGCGCGCAGAAAGAAAAGAATCTGCGCCCGCTTCCGCCCGTCTGCTTACATTCACCGCAATGGAGGCCGGTGGCTTCAACCTTTTTGGCGACCCCGACGAGTTCCGTGCCCGTATGGAGGAGCTGAGCGAGCAGATGCAGTCCTCGCAGCGGGTCGCCTGGGCCGACAACGCGATCCGCCTCGCCGCCGACCTGACCGTTGCCTCGATCGGGCAGATCGAGCTGACCGGCAGCAGCGACGAGCAGGCGATGCAGGTGCGCGACGCGATCCGCGTCCTCTTCCCCGAGGCCGTCACCCTCGTCCGCGAGGCCAGGGAAGGCCTGTCCTAAAGCAGCTCGAGCCGGATCGAGGTCGCGCCGCCGCGGCGCAGCGCCGCGGCGATCAGCTCCAACGGCACGGCGAAGAGCAGCGCCGGCAGCGCGACGACGACGCTGATCAGGCCGTCGAGGCGGCGCTGCCAGGGCTGCTCCGCGGGCACCGGGGCGCTGCGCCCGAGCGCGCCGAGGGCGACGTTGCGGCCGAAGGTGAAGCCGTTGAGGATCGTCTGCCACATCGCCGCGACCCCGGCCGCGGGGGACCAGCGAGCGGAGGCGACGACCTGGTCGCGGTGGGCGACGAGGCGGCGCACGGCCTCGACGGTGAACAGGTAGCGGGCGCCGCGCTCGAGCCCGGACCAGCCGGCGCCGCCGATCCAGGCGGCGAAGCCCTCGCGGTCGGCGATCGCCAGCGCCTGCCCCTCGCCGAGCCGGTCGAGCTCGCGCAGCGCCTCGGCCGCTCCCGTCGACTCGCCGACGACGCCGAGCCCGCAGCTCTCGCAGCGTTTGACCGGGCCGGCGAGGCCGGGGCGGTCGTCGATCCAGCCGAACAGCGGCTCGCCGCAGGCCGGGCAGGGCGGGTTCTCCGGCCCGGCGCCCGCCTCCAGCGGAACGACCGGCGTGCGTTGCGTGCCTCTCATGCGCGGTAGCGTAGAGACATGCAGCTGAGCGAGATCATGACCGCCGGCGTCGTCACCGCGGCGCCCGGGGCGAGCGCGGTCTCGGTCGCCCGCCAGATGCGCGACAGCCGCGTCGGCTCGGTCGTCGTCGTCGACCCGGCGGGCGCGCCGGTGGCGATGGTCACCGACCGCGATCTCGCCGTGCGCGTCTTCGCCGCGGGCGTCGACCCCGAGGCCGCCATCGGCGAGCACGCCTCGCGGCCGCTGGTCTGCGGCGAGCCCGCGATGGAGCTCGACGAGGCGGCGGCGCTGATGGTCCAGCACCGGGTGCGGCGGCTGCCGGTCGTCGATGGCGATAGCCTCGCGGGCATCGTCACCCTCGATGACATCGCCGTGCGCACCGGCAACCTCGAGGTCGCGCAGAAGATGACCGCCGAGGTGATCGAGGGCGCCCTGCCCCAGTTCTACTTCCACGAGCGGGGCTGAGCGCGGCTTGAACCAGGGCAAGGAGGCGGTTCTGGCCTGGGAGGAGCGCTGGTCGCGGCCGGCGGCGGCAGCGGCGCTCGGCGGCATCCTGCTGATCGTCGTGGCGATCGTCGTCGCGACGCAGGCCGTCGGCAGCACCGACGGCGACTCCGAGCTGCTGCGCACGGTCAACGAACACCGCAGCGCCCAGCTGATCTCCAGCATCCTGCAGGGAATCGGCGTCGCCCTGCTCGCGGCGCCCCTCTACTACCTCTTCCGCGCCGCCAACGCGCGCAGCGAGACGATGCGCGGCCAGCTGGTCGGGGTTGTCGTCGCGGCGCCGCTGTTCCTCGGCGTGCTGGCGATCCTCAGCGGCGTCTCGACCCTGAGCGCCGCCGCCGACTTCGTCGACAACGAAGTGCCGCGGTTGATGGCGGACGGCGTGGCGCTGGGCAGCGAGCGCGCCAATGATGTCGCCGGCGACACGATCGCCGACGCGCCGCTGCGTCCGCTCGCCGCCGGCTTCGGCCTCGGCGGCCAGATCGGCTTCCTCGTCGCGATGTTCTACACCTCGCTGCACGCGATGCGGGCCGGCCTGCTGACCCGCTTCTGGGGCTCGCTGGGGATGGCGCTCGGCGCTGTCTCCTTCCTCTTCTTCCAGTTCGCCCTGCTCTGGTTCATCTACATCGGCCTGCTGTTCGCCGGCTGGGTGCCGGGCGGCAAGCCGCCGGCGTGGCAGAGCGGCGAAGCCGAGCCCTGGCCCACGCCGGGCGAGGAAGCCTCGACCGACCTGGACGACGAGGAGGATGAGGCCCGACCGCGGGACTGACCCGGTCGTCGTCCTGCGCGGGGTCCGCAAGACCTACGGCAGCGGCGAGATCGCCGTGCACGCGCTGCGCGGCGTCGACCTCGAGGTCTTCCCGCAGGAGTTCGTCGTCCTGCTCGGCCCGAGCGGCTCCGGCAAGACGACCCTGCTCAACCTGATCGGCGGGATCGAGCCGGCGAGCGAGGGCGAGGTCCTCGTCGGCGGCGAGGACATCACCGCGCTCGACGAGGAAGGCCGGACGCGCTTCCGGCGCGAGACGGTCGGCTTCATCTTCCAGTTCTTCAACCTGATCCCGACCCTGACCGCGCGCGAGAACGTCGAGCTGGTGGCGGAGCTCGGCGACGGCGCCGAGCGCGCGCCGGAGATGCTCGAGCGGGTCGGCCTCGGCGACCGCATGGACCACTTTCCGGCGCAGCTCTCCGGTGGCGAGCAGCAGCGCGTCGCCGTCGCCCGCGCGCTGGCCGGCGGCCCGCGGGTGCTGCTCGGCGACGAGCCGACCGGGGCGCTCGACCTGGAGACCGGGCGCAAGGTGCTGGCGCTGCTGCACGAGCTCAGCCACGAGCTGCGCCAGACCGTGCTGCTGGTGACGCACAACGCCTCGATCGCGCGCATGGCCGACCGCGTGCTGCGCCTGCGCGACGGCGCGATCGTCGCCGACGAGCGCAACGAGGCGCCGGCGCCGGCCGAGCGGCTCGAGTGGTGAGGCCGCCGTGAGCGCGCACACGCTGCGCACCAAGGCGCGCCGCGACATGCGCCGCCAGCGCGCCTCCTTTCTCGCGATCGCGCTCACGATCTTCCTCGGCGTCGCCCTCTTCGGCGCCAGCTACGACGCCTACCGCAACCTCGAGGCCTCCTACGAGCGCTCCTTCGTCGAGTACCGCTTCGCCGACCTGACCGTGACCGGCGGCGACGTGGGGGCGTTCGCCGCCGGCGCACGGCGCACGGCGGGCGTCGAGGCCGTGCAGGAGCGGATCCAGGCCGACCTGCCGCTGCACGTCGGCGCCGACAAGTTCCTCGGCCGGGTGGTCGGTCTGCCGGCCTCGCGCCGGCCCTCGGTCGACCGGGTCGAGGTCGAAGCGGGCAGCTATCTCGACCCCGCCCGCCCGGACGGCGTGCTGGTCGAGAAGCACATGGCCGAGGCGTTCGAGCTCGGGCCGGGAGACGCGGTGACCGCGGTCGGGGCCGCCGGTCCGCGGCGGCTGCGGATCGCCGGCGTCGCCTCCTCGCCCGAGTATTTCTGGCCGGCCCGCAACCGCCAGGACATCCTGCCGGCGCCGAAGGACTTCGGCGTGCTCTTCGTCCCCGAGCCGCTCGCCCGCGAGCTGGCCGGCGCCGACGGCCCGAACCAGGCGGCGATCTACTACGCGGGGGGCGCCGAGGACGCGGCGCTGACTGCGCGACTCGGCCGCCGCGCCGACCGACTCGGCGCCGCCGACGTGCTGACCCGCGCCGACCAGCCCTCCAACAGCGCCCTGCAGCAGGACGTGAAGAGCTTCCGCGAGCTGGCCGTGCTCTTCCCGCTGCTCTTCCTCACCGCGGCGGCGCTGGCGACCGGCGTGCTGATGCGTCGCCTGGTCACGGCGCAGCGGCCGATCGTCGGCATGCTGCGCGCCTGCGGCCGCTCGCGCCGCGAAATCGTCACCCACTACCTCACCTTCGGCGTCGTCGCCGGCCTGCTCGGCGGCGTGCTCGGGGCGGCGGCCGGGATCGGCCTGGCCGGCGTCGCCACCCAGGCCTACACCGCCGAGCTCTCGATCCCGATCACGCTGACCTCGATCTCACCGCTGACGGCGCTGGTCGGGATCGCCTTCGGCCTGCTCACCGGGTCGCTGGCGGCGGCGCTGCCCGCCTTCGCCGCCTCGCGGGTGCCGCCGGCCGAGGCGATGCGCCGCTTCGCGCCCGCCCGGCGCGGCGGCGCCAGCCTCGCCGAGCGGCTGCTGCCGCTGCTGCGGCGCCTGCCGGTGCGCTGGCGGATGACGCTGCGCGCCGTCGGTCGCAACCCGCGCCGCTCGCTCTCGACGATCCTCGGCGTCGTCCTCGCGATGACCCTGATCCTCGTCTCCTGGGGGATGATCGACACGACCCAGATCCTCGTCGACCGCCAGTACGAGGAGATCGACCGCCAGGACGCCGAGCTCTACTTCCGCGGCGCGCTCGACGAGCAGGCGATGCAGCGGCTGCGCGCGGTCGACGGCGTGGCGGAAGCCGAAGCGGGCGTCGACGTGCCGGTCACCCTGCGCGCCGGCGGGCGCAGCTACCAGACCGCGCTGAAAGCGTTCGCGCGGGGCACGACCATGCACGGCTTCCTCGCCGCCGGAGGCGGGACGACGACGCTGCCGGCTGAAGGGCTGCTCGCCGGGCAGGCGCTCGGGGCCGAGCTGGGGGTCGAGCCGGGCGAGCAGATCGAGGTCAGCGCGCCGGGCACCGGGGAGTCGGCTCGGGCGCCGCTCGACGGCCTGCTCGAAGAGCCGCTCGGCACCTACGCCTATGCGGCGCTCGGGCGGGTCCGCCGCCTCGCCGGTCCCCGCCTCGGCCTCGGCAACGTCGCCTACGTCCGCTACGCGCCGGGGGTCGACCGAGAAGCGATGCGTCGGCAGCTGAGCGCGCTGCCGGGCGTCGTCGCCTTCGGCGACTCCAACGCGCTGCTCGACACGGTCAACGAATACCTCGGCCTCTTCTACGTCTTCGTCGGGATCATGCTGCTCTTCGGCGCGGCGATGGCCTTCGCCCTGCTCTACAACTCGATCCAGGCCAACCTGGCCGAACGCGCGGTCGAGGTGGCGACGCTGCGCGCCGCGGGAATCCGCTTCCGCACCCTCTCGCGCATGATCACTGCCGAGAACTTCCTCGTCACCGCGGTCGGGATCGTCCCCGGCCTGATCGTCGGGGTCGAGGTCTCGCGCCTCTTCCTCGCCTCCTTCGAGAGCGACGCCTTCAGCTTCGACCTGCAGATCCGCGCCTCGACCCTGATCCTCTCGTCGCTGGCGATCCTCGCCGTCTCGCTGCTCTCCCAGTACCCCGGCCTGCGCGCCGTCAGGCGGCTCGACATCGCTCGCGTGGTTCGCGAGCGGGCAGCGTAGGGCCCAGCGGGTCGGCCTCGTTCTGCAGTGTCTTGCGGAACTGCAGCCACCCCCGGAAGTTGCCGCTCCATTCGTCCTCCGTCGGCCGCGCCGGGTGCTCCAGCGGCGACATGTGCCCGCTGCTGAGGAGGCGCTCGCAGAGCTCGATGTCGGCGCTGAGGTCGCGTACGCCGGCGTGGGTCAGGTAGCTGACCCGGGCGCAGCGGCCGGCCGAGACCCTGATCAGCTGCTCGGTCGAGTCCACCTCGGCGTGGTCCTCGGGGCGGACCAGCGGCAGGTGCCACTCGTCCCAGTCGAGCGCGACCGGCTCGGAGCCCTCGATCGCGGCGCGCATCAGCTCGGCTGCGCGGCGGATCTCCGGCTGCGCCTCCGGGTGGCAGCGCAGGTTGAAGAAGTTGCCCCACTCGGTCGCGGTGACGATCACCGTGTGCCACATGAACGGCTCGAGCAGCCGGTTGGCGACCTGCTTGTGGACGTTGAGCCAGCCCTCGGGAAGGGCTTTCGCCTTGATCGCCGCCTCGACCTCGTCCAGGCGGCCAGGCAGGTCGGCCTCGGCGGCGCCCGCCCCGGGCTCGGAGATCAGCCCGAGCACCCGTCGCACGGCGTCATCGCGCGCCCGCAGCCACTCGCGCTCGGCCGCCGCGAGCGCCTCGCCGGCCAGCGGCGGGCCCGCCTGCATGCCGGGCTGGTTGGAGCCGAACTCGAGCGGCACGAAGGGCTGCTCGAGCACGCGGCGCAGCTGCTTGACGATCGGGATCGCCCGCGAGCTGGCCGAGTTGCGCGAGAAGACCCGGTGCGTGTTGAACTCGGCGAGGACGAAGCGGGGGAAGGTGACCTCGAGCGTGGTCAGGCGGTGCTCGGACGGCGAGAGCGAATCGGCGAGGACCTTTGCGTCGAAACCCATCGCGCTCAATCTCTCAGCTCGGGCCGACGGAACCGGCTCGCGGGCAAGCTCGTAAAAAGTGCGATTTTTCGCGCGCAGGTTGTAAAAGTTGACGCGCAGGCGCTTGACGGCCGGCGGCGCGGGTGACTACTTAGGAGCATGCTCACGAAGGTAGCGCTATTGGCCGCCGCGGCCGTCGTCTCGATCGGCGACAGCTTCATCTCCGGCGAGGGCGGCGGCGCCTACGGCGACTCCGGCGGCTGCCACCGCTCCGCCGCGGCGCCGATCCGCAGCGCCCGGCTGCCCGGCGCCGAAGCCGTCAACCTGGCCTGCTCGGGGGCGCGGACGCGCAACCTCTGGCCGGCGGATTGGGGCGGCGAGCGGCTGCGGGGCGAGCCGTCGCAGGCCGACACCCTCGCCGCGCTCGCCCGCCGTCGCGCCGTGCGCCTGATCGTCGTCACCGCCGGCGCCAACGACGTCGGCTTCGGCCGCATCGTCGCCCGCTGCGCGCTCGACTGGACGCGCAGCTCGGTCCGCCGGCCGCGGCTCTGCCGCCACCGGGCAGGGGCCGAGCTGGCGGCGAGGCTGCCGGCGATGCGGCGCGACCTGACGACGGCGCTGCGCGGCATCCGCTCGACGATGGCGGCGGCGAGCCGCCCGCGTGCGGGCTACCGGCTGGTCGTCGCCGGCTACGCCTCGCCGTTCCCCGAAGGCCGCTTCATCCGCTACCCGGAGCGCGGCTGGAGCCGCCTGCGCGAGGGCGGCTGCCCGGTCTGGAACGCCGATGCCGACTGGGCGGTGCGACGGGCGACGCCGCAGATCGACGCTGCGATGCGGGCTGCGGCGCAGGCGACCGGGGCCGAGTACCTCGACCTCGAGCACGCGCTCGACGGTCACCAGCTCTGCGACCGCCGCACCGCGGTCGAGTGGGTCCGCCCACTGCGCTTCGCCCCCTGGGCGCTGCGCGAGTCGCTCCACCCCGATGCCCACGGCCAGCGCGCGATCGGCGCCTGCATCGCCCTTCACTTCGCCCGACCCCGCGGCAACTACGCCTGCCGAACGTCTCTTGGCGGCACCTACGACAACAGCATGGCCTTGGAGCGTCTGGGCTAGTGCCATGGTCTATTCTCATGATCATGAAACGCCTCAGGATATCCGCCGGTGGGCAGGTCTCCGTGCCTGCCGACGTGCGCAAGCGTTGGAAGACCAGGGTCGTGGTCGCCGACGACCGCGGCGACCACCTGATCCTGCGCCCGGCTCCCGAGGATCCGATCGAGGCCGCTCTCGGCGCCTTCGCCGACTTGCCCGGCCCCACCGCCGACGAGGCGCGGCGAATGTTTCGCGAAGAGGAAGCGGCGATCGAAGACCGGAAGTTCGGCTACCTCGACGATTGACGCTGCTCGATACCAACGCGGTGGTTGCGCTCCTACGAGGGGAGCCGGGGGGGCCGGAGGTGGCGACGCTGATCAGGGATCGCCCCTGTGTGATTCCTGCGACCTGCCTGAGCGAGGTCGTCGACATCATGTTGCGGACATCAGGTGCGAACCCCGAGTTGCTGTCCGAGCGGCTGGGGGCGCTGCTCACGGAGTCCGTGACGGCCCTGACGGTCGACCCAGGGTTGGCATGGAGTGCCGGGAGGATTCGCGCCGCCCACTATCGACGCAAGACCGCGGAACTCTCGCTGGCGGATTGCGTCCTGCTCGCATCCGCGGGCCCCGAGGACGAGATCGCCACGTCGGATCGTGCGGTTGCCGCCACCGCGCGCAAGCTGGACATCACCGTGATTCCTCTGCTCGACAGCCAGGGCGGGCGACCCGAGGCCGGCTGAGCCTGGGCGTGCTCAGGCCGGCTGCGGCGCGGCGGCCATCAGCTCTACCCGGTGGCCGCCGGGGGCGACGACCTTGGCGCGCGGTGCGCCCCAGCGCTCGCGGCCGGGGTGGACCTCGAAGCCGGCCTGCGTCAGGCGCTCGATCGCCTCGTCGAATTCCTCGACCACGATGGCGACGTGGCCATGCGGCGGCACGGTCGGCGACTCGTTGCGTTCGAGGTGGATCTGGGTGCCCTTGCGTTCGACCCAGGTGAAGGTGTCGGCCAGCGCCGCCGACGCCTCGACCCGCTCGAAGCCCAGCAGCCCCCAGAGCTCGACCGAGCGCTCGATGTCCCCCGGCGCAACCTCCAGCGTCACATGCTGCAGCATCGCCTCAGCATAGGGACGTGCCTCAACTTGGCGGCCACTATGGGTACTCAACTTGAGGCACGTCACACGAGGACCGAGGCGAGGGCGGCGATCACGACTATGCCGGTGCTCCAGGTGACGGTCTCGGCGGTTATCTCCATGTCGAGGCCGTAGGCGTGGGCGACGACCATCGAGTTGAGGCCGGTTGGCATCGCCGCCAGCAGCAGGTAGGCGGCGGGGAGGTCGATCAGGGGCGCCGCCAGGACCAGCAGGAGCGCCGGCACGAGCGCCAGGCGGGCGACGATCGCGAGCGCCACGGGGCGGGTCAGCGGCGGCGGCATCGGCAGCTCGCCCTGCTCGGCGTTCTCGGCCAGGGTCGCGCCGACGGCGAAGAAGCCGAGTGGCAGGATCGCGACCAGCAGGATCTGCGAGGCGTCGACGAGGAAGGCCGGCGCGAGGACGTCGGGGGCGAGCAGGCCGGCGATCGCCGCGTAGAGCGGCGGGTTGCGGGTGAAGAAGGCGCGCACGCGGTCGCGCACGCCTTCGCCCGCCTTGGTGCCGAAGGCGGCGCCGACGGCGAAGGCGCCGAGCAGCAGCGAGGGGCCGCTGACGGCGATGTCGTAGAGGACGGCGTCGTGCAGTTCGTCGCGGCCGAGCAGGGCGACCGTCAGCGGGTAGCCGAGGTAGCCGCTGTTTACGCAGAGCACCGCGCAGACGACGGCGCCGGTGCGCGGGCGCGAGAGCTTCAGCACCCTGCTCGCGAGCAGCCAGACCAGCAGGCCGGCGGTCGAGATCGCGATCAGCCCGAGCGCCAGGCCGGCGCCGTGCTCGACGTCGATCTCGGCCGCCGCGAGGTTGAAGAAGATCACCGGCGGCACCAGCCCGTAGAGCATCAGCGTCAGCGAACGCCGCGCCGCATCGGCCGCCGCCCGCGGCCGCCGCCGCTCGGCGGCCACGCCGACCGCGACCGAAAGAACGATCGCCACGGCTATGAGGAGGACGCCCATCGGGCGCCCACCCTAGGGAGTTAGAACAGACTTGCCCCGGCGTGCTGCGCGAACTCGACCAGCGGCTGCGGGATCACGCCGAAGAAGACCGTGGCGGCGGCGGCGAGCAGGGCGGGGACGAGGATGTGGATGCGGCGTCCGGCCTCGGGGTCGACCGGGTCGGCCTCGGGCGAGGCGCCGGCGATCGCCGGGGCGCCGCCGGGGCGCATCCACATCGCCGCGATCACCCGCAGGTAGTAGGCGAGCGAGATCATCGAGCCGACCGCGATGAAGACCGCGAGCCAGGTGTAGTCGCCCTCGACCAGGGCCTCGATCAGGTAGAGCTTGCCGATGAAGCCGACCGTCGCCGGCATCCCTGCCAGGGCCAGCATCGAGATCGTCAGCGGCCAGGCGAGCAGCGGCCGCTCGGCGCCGAGCCCGCGCACGGCGGCGATGTCGTCGCCGAAGGAGGTCTCGCGCTCGCGCGCGACGACGACGGCGAACGCCGCTGCGTTCATGAACAGGTAGCCGGCGAGGTAGAAGACGAGGGCGCTGACGCCGGCCTCGCTGGCGACGACGAGGCCGCCGAGGATGTAGCCGGCCTGGGCGACGCCGGAGTAGCCGAGCAGGCGCTTGAGCGAGTCCTGGCCGAGCGCGCCGACGTTGCCGATCACGATCGTCGCCGCGGCGAGCACCGCCAGCGCCGGTTGCCAGTCGGCCGTCTCCGGGGCCAGGGCGACGTCGAAGAAGCGGACGAAGACGGCGAACGCGGCGGCCTTGGTCGCGACCGCCATGAACGAGGTGATCGGCGTCGGCGCCCCCTCGTAGACGTCGGGCGTCCACTGGTGGAAGGGGGCGATCGAGGTCTTGAAGGCGAGCCCGACCGCAACCAGGGCGATCCCGACCAGGACCAGCGGGTCGGCGAGCAGGCCCGCGGCCTCGACGCCTTTCGCGATCCCGGCGAAGTTCGTTGCGCCCGAGCCCCCGTAGAGGAAGGCCATCCCGTAGAGCAGCGTCGCCGAGCCGAGCGAGCCGACGATCAGGTACTTGAGCCCGGACTCGAGCGACTCCTCGCGCACCATGTTCGTCGCGCAGAGGATGTAGAGCGGGATCGAGAGGACCTCGATCGCGACGAAGAAGCTGACCAGGTTGGAGGCCTGGGCGAGCAGCACCATGCCCAGCACCGAGCCGAGCAGCAGCGCGTGGTACTCGCCCGAGCCGGCCTGCTCGGCGGCCGGCTCGCGGACCGAGAGCAGCACGGCGAAGGCGGCGGCGACGATCGCGATCAGCGAGATCGCGATCGCCAGGTCGTCGAGCCGCAACGCTCCGGCGACGAGGCTGGTCGGGTCGTTCCAGCGCGCGATCAGCAGCAGCGCGGTGATTCCCAGCACGGTCGTCGTCATCAGCGGCGCGGCGCGGCGCAGTGGCTGGATCACGGCGCTGAACAGGACCAGGCAGATGCCGATCGTGAGCGCGATGACCGGCGCCAGCGCGCTGTAGTCGATGTCAGGGGAGGTGAAGGTCACGGGGCGGGGGTTACGAGTTGTTTGGCAAGCGCACGCGAGATGCAGGGCGGTTCCCCACCCCGGACTGCTTCTTCGAACTGACCGACGGTCGACTGGGCGATGCCTTGGGCTGCGCAGGTGGAGGCGATAGCCGCATTCACCGACGTGTCGGTGCGATGGAGGATCAGCTGCGGGTAGAGGGCCAGGCCGACGATGCAGAGCACCAGCGGCGCCAGCACGAGGCCGTCGCGCAGGCCGATCTCACGCGATTCGACCCCGGCCGGCCTGCGGTTGTGCATCGTGCGCTGGTAGAGCCGCAGCGCGTAGAAGGCCGCCATCGCGACGCCGGCGATCGCCACGCAGGCGAAGACGATCTTCTCCTGGAAGAGCCCGTTGAGGATGTAGAACTCGCCGACGAAGTTGGCCGAGCCGGGCATCGCCAGCGTCGCCAGGGTGACGATCAGGAAGAGCGCCGCCAGCACCGGGGCGCGCATCGCCATGCCGCCCATCTCGCGCAGGTCCTCCGTGCCGCTGCGCTCGGCGAGCACGGCGACGATGATGAACAGCGGTGCGACGACGAGCCCGTGGTTGACCATCTGCAGCACCGCCCCGTCGGCCCCGTCGGCGCGCAGGGCGAAGATCCCGGCGGTGATGAAGCCGAGCTGGGCGACCGAGGAGTAGCCGCCGATCAGGCGCACGTTGGTCTGCGTGAAGGCCATCACCGAGCCGTAGAGG
>Ga0210063_1000070_pt1 | contig 33155 bp, 29 predicted proteins | sample Muzzi_PWA_D1_FD_185529 | JGI IMG/M metagenome (GOLD analysis project Ga0210063, IMG submission 185529) | Wetland microbial communities from San Francisco Bay, California, USA, that impact long-term carbon sequestration - Muzzi_PWA_D1 (SPAdes) | ecosystem: Environmental > Aquatic > Marine >... | reverse complement strand
TGTACCCGACCAACCGATGCGCTCTCAGGTGGTGCCAGAGCAATCGTTCAGCGTCAGTGGAATTTCGCCTTAGCATCCTTGCCAAAGACTTCAAAGTTTATCCCCTCTCCCTGGCCCTCTCCCGGAGTGAGAGGGGATGGTTTATGTGACGCTGTAAATCAAGTGGTTTTTCCAGACTGATTCTTTCGGCCATCACGCCTTCCCCTCGCGCAGACTTGTTCAGGCTGTCGTCCCCTTTCCCTCCGGGAGAGGGAATCGTCGTGCCACCTCCAGAATAACTCACAGACTGTGAGCAGCTCGCTATCCGCAAGCTGGATCTGGAAGCAGGATAGATTGTCTATGTTTTTACTCCCTCCCCCTCAGGGGGAGGGTTGGGGAGAGGGGATTCAATCAGTGTACTGATCCTCTCGGGCACATCAGATAAACCACCCGGCGTGCAACGCTACTCGTCCTTGAACACCACGTATATCTGTTCGCTGCTGAACCCGCGCTGCTGCAAGAAACGCATCTGCCGGTTGCGTTCGCTGAACGTCTGCGGCAGATCGGGCCCGAATTTCTTTTCACGCACTTCCCGCAATCGCTCCAGCCACTGTTCGTCAACCGTTTCCAGGCAGGCGCTGATCAGGCTGTCATCTATGCCCCGCTGACGCAGTTCCGCATGGATTTTTTGTGGCCCCGATCCTTTTTGAAAACGGGAATAGACGAAGGCCTCGACAAAGCGGCGATCGCTCAGCAAGCCTTCAGCAATGAGGGTAGTGACCGCGGTTTCGACAAGGTCTGCGTCAAAACCGCGGGCCAGCAGTTTTCGGGCAAGTTCCTGTTCCCCGTGCTCGCGCCGGGCCAGGTAGTCCATCGCTGTTTTGCGGATAGCAACAGGGTCCGCGGCCTGCTCAGGCTTCAGCTTCGAGCACCTCGCCCGTGGACGCTTCCGCCTCGACACTCTTGAGCAGCAGCTTGCTGCGCAATCTGGTTTCTATCTCCAGGGCGATGTCGGGATTTTTCTTCAGAAACTCGCGCACATTGTCCTTACCCTGGCCGATGCGGTCATCGCCATAACTGTACCAGGCACCGGATTTCACCACGAAGCCGTGTTCGACGCCGAGATCAATCAATTCGGCCTCGCGCGAGATGCCTTCGCCATAGAGAATCTGGAACTCCGCCTTTTTGAACGGTGGTGCCATCTTGTTCTTCACCACCTTGACGCGCGTCTCATTGCCGACAATTTCATCGCCCTTCTTGATGGCACCGATGCGGCGAATATCCATACGCACGGAAGAGTAGAATTTCAGTGCATTACCGCCGGTCGTCGTTTCCGGATTGCCGAACATCACGCCAATCTTCATGCGAATCTGGTTAATGAAAATCACCATGGTGTTGGAGCGCTGGATATTGGCCGTCAGCTTGCGCAACGCCTGCGACATCAGCCGCGCCTGCAGACCCATGTGCGAATCGCCCATGTCGCCCTCGATTTCGGCCTTCGGTGTCAGCGCGGCCACCGAGTCCACTACGACAACATCAATGGAGCCGGAACGTACCAGCATGTCGGTGATTTCCAGTGCCTGCTCACCGGTATCCGGCTGCGAGACCAGCAACTCATCGACGTTGACGCCGAGCTTTTCCGCATAACCCGGATCCAGCGCATGCTCTGCATCCACGAACGCAGCCGTGCCACCGAGCTTTTGCGCTTCGGCAATCACCTGCAGTGTCAGCGTGGTCTTGCCGGATGACTCCGGTCCGTAAATCTCGATGACCCGGCCACGCGGCAAACCACCGATGCCAAGCGCAATATCCAGACCCAGTGAGCCGGTTGAAATCGATTCGATATCGCGTACCGCACCGATATCGCCCATGCGCATAATTGCGCCCTTGCCGAACTGCTTTTCTATCTGCCCCAGTGCTGCACTTAGCGCCTTGCGTTTATTGTCGTCCATCAAGTTCCTCCGGTGGTTGTTCGTGGCAGGATCATCCATGACCTGCCGGACGCCGGGATTATCACATAGAACGTTCTAGCCCTCTAGCGTCCATGACAGGAGTCGCTGATATCTCGCTCCACGCGGGTCGGTGACTGACTCGATGAGACTGAATGATCTGATTGACCAGGCCACCGGTGTGACCGGCGTGTCATTTGCCAGCTGGCTGATCTTGCGGGCCAGCGTCACGTGTGGCTGGTAAGGCCTCGTTTCCACTCTCAATCCACAGGTCTCGAACACCGTCCGCAGACCGCCCACCAGTGACCACAAGGCGGGCGGCGTGTGTGCGGGACCGATCCAGGCGATGCGCGGACCCGGCCAGTAACCGTACGTGTCCAGCAGCAGATCAAACGGTGCCAGCTGCTGCGTACCGGTAGCCGCTTCCAGGCACTGGCGAACGCTGGCCGTGACTGGTCCGGCAAAGGCCAGTGTGATATGCAGATTGGCGGCTGGTATGCGCTTGACGCGCTTGCCGAGCAGCGACTGGCCGACCTCATCCAGTGCCATGCGCACCTCAGCATCCGGCCACAGGGCAAAGAACAGCCGTTGCGTGTTTTCAGGCATGGCCTAGAACCTGCAGCAGGCGCGCAAGAGCCCAGGCGACCGCCTGCCGGCGCACGGCATCACGATTTCCTTCAAAGTGTTGTGTATCTGATTGTACTTCCTTGTCTTTCTGAGCCGTCCCGAAACAGACGGTCCCCACCGGTTTGCCGGGGACCGCCCCGCCGGGACCGGCGATACCGCTGATCGCGATCGCCAGGTCCGCCGCACTGTGCTGCAGCGCACCAGCCGCCATCTCGGCCACCACGGCCTCGCTGACTGCGCCCTCGCGTTGCAGTGTCGCGGGCGGGACCCCGAGCATCTCCTGCTTGGCGGCATTGCTGTAGGTCACAAAACCGCGCTCGAACCAGCGCGAGCTTCCCGGAATATCCGTCAGGCATTTGGCCAGCCAGCCACCGGTACAGGATTCCGCCACGGCCAGCTGCTTGTGCTGTTGCAGCAAGGTGTTAGCGAGTTGTTGTGATAATTCGCTTAAGTCAGACATGGGTCACTTCCAGCAAAACTCCCTTCCCCTCTCCCGCGGGGAGAGGGGGTATTCCCGTAAAGCATACAACAGGAAGGTAATGGAATATTGCCAATCCAACCATGCGATGACTTGGTGTCTATGCTGATATCGCCCTCGCTCCCGAAGGGACAGGGGGTCAAATGCACACGACCGGGAATGACCACATCCCGCTACTGCAGCGGTGCTGCCGGAGGAAGAGACAACGCCAGTTTTCAGGTAAACTCCCCCGCCATGACGACCGCCCCGCCTGCCCATACTCCCATGATGCAGCAATACCTGGGTATCAAGTCCGAACATCCGGACACCCTGCTGTTTTATCGCATGGGCGACTTTTACGAGCTGTTTTTTGCCGATGCGCAACGTGCCGCCCGGCTGCTCAATATCACCCTGACTGCGCGCGGCAAGGACGCCGGTCAGGCGATCCCCATGGCCGGCGTACCGGTACATGCCGTCGAGCAGTACCTTGGTCGGCTGGTCCGTCTCGGTGAGTCGGTCGCGATCTGTGAACAGGTGGGCGATGTCGCAGCCAGCAAGGGGCCGGTTGAACGCAAGGTCGTCAGGATCGTCACTCCCGGCACGCTGACGGAAGAATCACTGCTGAGTGAACGGCAGGACAACCTGCTGGTCGCCATCAACCGCCTCGGTGACGACTGGGGCCTGGCCGCGCTGGACCTCGCCGGTGGGCGTTTCAGTGTGCAGCAGTTCCAGGGCACCGAGGCACTGCTTGGCGAACTGCAGCGCCTGAATCCGGCTGAACTGGTCGCCAACGAGGCCGTCAGTCTGCCCGCCGAGGTCACCCGTCACAGCGGCCTGCGCCAGCAGGCACCCTGGCTGTTTGCTGCCGACACGGCACGCCGTCAACTCAATCAGCAATTCGGCACGCATGATCTCAGTGGCTTCGGCTGCGAGACGCTGGAGGCGGCTATCGGTGCGGCTGGCGGCCTGCTGCAATACGTGACAAACACCCAGCGCACGGCGCTGCCGCATATCCGGGGCCTGCGTGTTGAAAATCGCGAAGACAGCCTGGTGCTGGATGCGGCCACGCGCCGCAACCTGGAGCTGGAACAGGCGACCTCCGGAAACAGCGCGCATACCCTGGTCGGCGTGCTCGACCGCACCGCCACGGCCATGGGCGGCCGACTGTTGCGCCGCTGGCTGCATCGCCCGCTGCGTGACCAGCGAATTCTCAAACAACGCCACCGCTGCGTCGCCGCGCTGCAGGAGGCACAACTTTATGAAAAACTGCATACCCCGTTAAAGGGTATCAGCGATATCGAACGCATCCTGACACGCATTGCCCTGAAATCGGCGCGCCCCCGGGACCTCACTGGTTTGCGTGACAGCCTCGGCGCCTTGCCTGCCCTGCAGGTGCAGCTTGCCAGCACCAGCGACCCGTTGTTGCAACAACTGGCGGCACAGGCCGGGCAGCATCCCGATGTCCATGCGCTGCTGCTGCGGGCACTGCGGGACGAGCCGCCGCAGTTGATCCGTGATGGCGGCGTACTGGCCGCGGGTTATGACGCCACGCTCGATGAACTGCGCAACCTCAGCGAGAACGGTGACCAGTTGCTGGTTGACATGGAACAGCAGGAACGTGCACGCAGCGGCATCCCTGCCCTGAAGATCAGTTACAACCGGGTACACGGTTACTACATCGAGGTCAGTCGCCTGCAGGCGGACAAGGTGCCGGACCACTACCAGCGCCGGCAGACACTCAAGGCTGTCGAACGCTACATCACACCGGAACTCAAGGCGCATGAAGACAAGGTATTGAGCGCACGCGAACGTGCACTGGCGCTGGAAAAAGCACTCTACAATGAACTGCTGGACGCACTCGGCGAGCATCTCGAAGCATTGCAGCAGTGTGCAGATGCCTTGTCCGAACTCGATGTCCTGGCCACGTTTGCCGAACGCAGTGAAACCCTGAACCTTGGCTGCCCGGTGCTCAGCGAGCGCAGCGGCATTGAAATCAGTCAGGGTCGCCACCTGGTCGTCGAACAGATCATGGATGAACCGTTCATCCCCAATGATGTCAGCCTCAACAGCAAGCAGCGCATGCTGATCATTACCGGTCCGAACATGGGCGGCAAGTCGACCTACATGCGGCAGACCGCATTGATCGTATTGCTTGCACACATCGGCTGCTATGTACCCGCAGACCACGCCAGCATCGGCCCTGTAGACCGGATATTTTCCCGCATCGGTGCGGCCGACGATCTTGCCGGCGGACGTTCGACCTTTATGGTTGAAATGACCGAGACCGCGAATATTCTGCACAACGCCACCGGGGACAGTCTGGTACTGATGGATGAAATCGGTCGCGGCACCAGCACCTATGACGGCCTGTCACTGGCAGGCGCCTGCGCCATCGACCTGGCTGCACGCGTCAAGGCCTATACCCTGTTTGCCACGCACTACTTTGAATTGACCCGCCTGCCCGAGGAATACGAGACCATCAGCAATGTGCACCTGGAAGCCGTTGAACATGACGACCGCATCGTCTTCCTGCATGCCGTCAAGTCCGGCGCGGCCGATCGCAGCTATGGCCTGCATGTCGCCGCACTCGCGGGCGTGCCCCGGGGCGTTATCGAACTCGCGCGCGAGCGTCTCGCCGACCTGGAACAGAATACCCGGCACCGTGAAGCGCGGCTATCATCGCAGCTGCCCCTGTTTCAGGCCCCTGGCGATCACCCTGTGGTCACGGCACTCGAGACCATCGACCCGGATAACATGACGCCGAAGCAGTCGTTGCAGGCCTTGTACGCACTCAAGGAGCTGGCCAGGCAGGCACTGCATTCATAACCCAGGCAATCTCCGCTATACTGCAATGACACGCTTTTAGGATTAAAAATTAGTTTACTGATTACAATGCAATACGTATTTTACTTAAGGAGTATTTGAACAAGTCCCGATCCGTCACCCCGGTGAAGGCCGGGGTCCAGGCAGTGAATTGTTCTGGAGTCCGGCCTGCGCCGAAATGACGACTTGCTCAGAGCGTCCTTAATAATGCGCCTCGCTTTGGTCTGCGCCATAGCGGGCGATCATGAAGCCATTACTGGAGAACTCCATGACATTTGTTGTGACTGAAAACTGCATCAAGTGCAAATACACGGACTGCGTCGAGGTCTGCCCGGTCGACTGCTTCCACGAGGGGCCAAACTTCCTGGTCATCGACCCGGATGAGTGCATCGACTGTACCCTGTGTGAGCCCGAGTGCCCGATCAATGCCATCTTCGATGAAAGCGACCTGCCGGCGGGTCAGGAGCAGTTTCTGGCGCTGAATGCCGAACTTGCACAGACCTGGCCGGTCATTACGCAAATGAAGGACGCCCCTGAGGATGCGGACGACTGGAAGGACAAACCGGATAAACTGAAACTCCTGGAGCGCTGATTACGTTTCTGCCAGTCATTCTCATTATTCCCGCAGAGGCGGGATACGGGTGAGCCATTATCAGGGAGTCTTCAGTAATTCTTTATACGCCATACCCGCGAAGGCGGGTATCCAGGAATTTTACCGTCCTACCTCATCAATATCCGGATTCTTGCCTGCACGGGAATGACGGGTAGTTCCATGTCACCATCCAGCACTGTCACCCTGGTTCCCTACAGCGATGACCTGCTGGAAGTCACCGCACGCCGCATCACCGAGCGTGCCACCACACTGCCCGACCTGACCAGGAGCGTCGTACTGCTGCCCGATCTGCAATTCGCGCCGCGTTTGCGCCGCCACTTGCTGGAGGCCGCCAGCGCACTCGGGCATGCCGCCCTGCTCGGCCCCGAAATCAGCACCATCGAGCAGTGGCTGTGCAGTCACGCACCCATCGACCAGCTTGTCCCGGGGCGCGCACGCCGTGAACTCATGCTGGTCGAGGTGCTCAGACAGCATCCGGGGCTATTCAGTGGTGGCGATCCCTGGCTGATCAGCAGTTGCCTGATTTCACTGTTTGATGAACTCACCCTCAACCGTGTCGGCATCCCTGATGACCTGAACGCGTTTACCGAGCGGCTGCAAGCCGCCTACGGGATCACTGACCGACTGCCGGAACCACTCGGCGTGGAAGCCAACCTGGTGCACCGGCTATGGAAGGCCTGGCATATGCAGCTCAACGATGCGCACATGCTGGATCCCGGCGTTGCCTGTCTGCAGCGGCTCGCCATGCAGCAGCGGGCGCTGCATGACCATGACTTCTTCTTCGCAGGTTTTGACCAGCTGCAGGCCGCGCAACTGGAATGGATCGAATCACTGCTGCAGGCGGGCGGTGCAGAATGCATCCTCTATCAGCACACACACTGGCTCGATGACAGCGTGAACACCCCTGTCAGGACCCTGTTGCAACAGGCGCGACACAGCACCGCGAGTGAACCCTACAGCGCCTGCCTCGAAACGGTCTTTCAGGTGGGCAGGCAGTCGCCGGCCCGGCGCGCCCACGCCTTTTGCCAGCAGCACCCGCAGTCACCGTTGTCCGCGCGTCTTGCCATCCTGCCTGCCAGTTCGCCGGAACAGGAGGCACGCGCCATTGATTTGCAGGTACGCCAGTGGCTGCTGGAGGGCAAACAGCCCATTGCCATTGTCAGTGAAGACCGGCGACTGGCACGCCGGGTACGTGCCCTGCTCGATCGGGCCGGCATCGGCCTGGAAGACAGCGGCGGCTGGGCGTTGTCCACCACCAGTGCCGCCGCCGCACTGGAGCGCTGGCTGGAAACCGTCGAGGAGGATTTTGCCCATCAACCGCTGCTGGATGTCCTGAAGTCACCGTTCATCTTCCCTGGCGAGGACCGTGACCGCCACATGTCTACCGTCTACCGTCTTGAGCAGGACATCATCCAGCGGGAGAACATTGCCAGCGGCCTGCAGCGCTATCGCAAGCACATCGGGTTGCGCCTGCAACGCCTGGAAACCAGCTGGACAGAGGAGACGGCCAAACACTTGCAGCAGTTGCTGAACCGGCTCGATGAGGCCGCGGAACCCTTGCGTGCCGGCCTCGGGGCGAGTCGATCGCTTCCCGTTGACTTGCTGCAAGGTCTGCGTACAAGCCTCGACAGGATCGGGCTGTGGGCATCTTTCGAACACGACCCTGCCGGACAACGCATTCTCCAGGAATGGCAACTGCTGTTTGATGCCGCCAGTCACAGCAAGATTGACATGAGCTGGGTCGAATTCCGTGCCTGGCTGGGATCGGCGCTGGAACGCCATGATTTCGTACCCGACACCTCCGACAGTCCCGTGATGCTGCTGACCCTGCAGCAGGCGCAACTGGGACAGTACGCCGCTGTGGTCATCGGCGCCTGCGATCGAGAATACCTGCCCACCAGCGGCGCCAGGTCACCGTTCTTCAATGACCCGGTTCGCACTGATCTCGGCCTGCCGGTATGGTCAGAGCACTATGAAACTCAGTTGCATCGCTTCCGTCGCCTGCTGGAAAGCACGCCACGGCTGTTGCTGACCTGGCACCGGGAGACTGCCGGCGAGATGCGCATGCCGAGTCCCTGGCTGGAGGCGATTGATACCTTTCACCAGCTTGCCTGGCAGGATGATCTTGCCGCCCGTGATTTGCAGGACCTGCTGGAACATCCGGCGACGCGGGTGGCCGGCAACAACCCCTTGCCATTGCCGCAGCGACGTCCGTATCCGCGGCCGGTATTGCCGGCAGCACTGTTGCCCGCCACCCTCTCCGTCAGCATGCACAGGCAGCTGGTTGACTGCCCGTATAAATTCTTCGCTGCCTGCGGACTGAAACTCAAACCCCGGGAAGCCGTCAGGGAGGCCTTTGAAAAGGCAGAGTATGGCAGTCTGGTGCACCAGGCCCTGGAGGTGTTTCACAAGGGCGCCGCCGCCGCGCTTGAGGCGACCAGCCGTACACAGGCAATCAACGCGCTGGAGTCAATATCGAGCACCGTTTTCGCCAGGGAACTGGAAGACAATTTCGAGCACCGCGCCTGGCTGCGTCGCTGGCGAACATTGATTCCGGCCTATATCGACTGGCAAATCAGGCGCGGGGAAACCTGGTCATTCCGTGACGCCGAACTACCGGGCGAGGTCGAATTCATGCCCGGCCGGACACTGAAAGGGCGGCTGGATCGCATCGATCAAAATGCCACCGGTGTGGCAGTCCTGGATTACAAAACCGGCGGCATACCGAAGCAGGATGAAGTTGACAAGGGCGAGGAAGTGCAGCTGCCCTCCTATGCCCTGCTGACGGACACGTTGCCGCAACGGGTCGAATACCTGCAAGTGGATAGCCGTATAAGCAACAACATCCATCTTGAGGGCGAGGCACTGGCCGAACTGGCTGGCGCCGTGAAGCAACGCCTGATCACGGTACTGGGGGAGATCGAGGCCGGAGCCGCCCTGCCGGCGTGGGGAGACACCAGAACCTGTGACTACTGCGAGATGAGCGGGCTATGCAGGAAGCAGGCATGGCTGGATGAACCCGTATGAATGTCACAACAGTTTCGTGCAGGAGCGCCGTCCCCGGTGTGATACGACGTGTGAGAAAAACAATCGCGGCGGGGACGCCGCTCCTACATCAGATGATATACCGCAGGCGCGGATCGCATCCGCAATTTGCACGTGCATGACGACAGCAACAACATGACAAACACCGATATCAGCACCACTCTGCAGGCGGCCGACCCGGAGCGCAATGCTACCGTGCATGCCTCGGCCGGCACTGGCAAGACCTGGCTGCTGGTGACCCGCATCCTGCGCCTGTTACTGGCCGGTGCCCGGCCGGACAGCATCCTCGCCGTCACCTTCACCCGCAAGGCGGCCGCAGAAATGCAGCAACGCGTGACCGAACGCCTGCGTGAACTCATGTGTGCCGATGAGTCATCACTGGACCGCATGCTGAAACAGTGCGGCGTCCCGCTCGATGCAGACAGCCGGGCGCGGGCGCGACAACTGTATGAGGAAAACCTCTTCAACCCCTACGCACTGCGCGCGACAACCTTCCATGCCTTTTGCCAGGAGCTGCTGCAACGCTTCCCGCTGGAGGCCGGCATTTCACCGGGATTCGAACTCAGCGAAGCCACCGGCCTGCTGGAACAACAGGCCTGGGATGCACTGGTCAACGAATCGAGCACGCGTGGCCACCCAATCAACCAGGCACTCGACCGGCTCGCCGGGAGCTGCGACGGACTCAGCAACACCCAGACAGCACTGCGCTCCTTCCTGGCACATCGCAGTGACTGGTGGGCCTTTATCAAGGGGCAAACCGGGCCACTCGCCTACGCCACCCGCCGGCTGGAGCAATTGCTGGAGGTCGTCGCCAGTCAACCGCCACCCGGCGACTTCCCGAATGAGGCACAACGGATACAGCTGCAGGCGTTTTGCAGCCTGCTGGCGCACAACGTCACGGCCAGCAACAGCCGCGATGCCGACACGCTTGCCGGGGTGCTGGTGGCCTCGCTGCCCGCCATGGAAAGCTACGAGGCCCTCAGGCCGCTGTTCCTGACCCTGGAGGGAAAGCCCCGCGCAAGAAAGGCCAGCAAGGCACAGTGCAAGCGACTTGGTGAGCAGGATGAACAGCGCTTCATTGCGCTGCACAACGAAATCTGCGCTGCGTTGCTGGACGTTGCGGACCGGATTGCGCGTTATAACACGCTGATGACTTCGATTGCGTGGATAACGGCCGGTATGCAACTGCTGTCCCACTATCAGCGCATTAAACAGGAGCAGCGACTGCTGGACTTCTCCGACCTCGAGTGGAAGGCCTGTGAATTGCTCAACCAGGGCAGTCATGCCAGCTGGATACAGTACAAGCTGGACACCCGCATCGATCACCTGCTGGTCGATGAATTCCAGGACACCAACCCGACCCAGTGGCGCTTGCTGCAACCGCTGCTGGGAGAACTCGCCGCCGGTAACGCCGACCGCGGGCGCTCGGTGTTTCTGGTTGGCGATAAAAAACAGTCCATCTACAGCTTCCGGCGCGCCAACCCGGCCCTGCTGGGAGAGGCCTCCGACTGGCTGCGCGACAACCTGCAGGCGCGCAGTTACCCGCTGGATGCCTCGCGCCGCTCCGCACAGGCGATCATTGACTGCGTAAACGCGGTGTTTGGAACAGCGCCACTCAAGCAGCGACTCGATGATTTCAACACGCACACCACACACCTGCCGGATATGCAGGGTCGCGTCGAACTGCTGCCGCTGATGACCGCAGCGACTGCCGCAACCACCGAAACAACAAACGCAACGCAGTTGCGCAACCCGTTGCATGTGGCGCGTAGCATCCAGGAAGACCAGCGTTATGCCAATGAGGCCATGCTGATCGCCAGCCGGATCCAGGCGCTCATCCGGGACAACACCGCGGTAACCACCGACGGCATAACACGCGCACTGCAGTACAGCGACATCATTATCCTGTTGCGCTCACGCACTCATGCCCGTGCCTACGAGCAGGCACTGCGTACCATGCAAATTCCCTGTCTCAGTGACAGCAAGGGCGCGCTGCTCGACAATCTGGAAGTACACGACCTGGAGTGCCTGCTGAACAGTCTGATCTCGCCCTACGACAACCTGGCACTGGCACAGGTGCTGCGCTCACCGGTATTCGCCCTGTCCAGTGAGCAATTGATACCGCTGGCCACCGCCAGTGGCGGCACCTGGTACGAACGACTCGCCACACTGGCAACCGGGCACGGTACACCGTATGCAGAGATCCATGCACAACTGGAGCACTGGCGCCTGCTCACCGGGCAAATCCCGGTACACGACCTGCTCGATCGTATCTTTCACGAGGCCGAGGTTTTGCAACGCTACGAGGCCGCCTTTCCGCCCGCCCTGAAACCGCGCGTACACGCCAGCCTGACCCGTTTCATCGAACTGGCACTGGAAGTAGACAACGGCCGCTATCCGAGCCTGCCGCGTTTCCTTGACCAGCTGAATCGCCTGCGTCAGTCGGAAAATGACCAGCCGGATGAAGGCGCACCGGAGGAAACGGACGCGCAGCGTGTACGGCTCATGACCATACACGGTGCGAAAGGCCTTGAGGCACCGGTCATCTTTCTGGCCGATACAGCACGGGTCCAGCGCCCGCACACGGCCAATACCGCGCTGGTTGAGTGGCCTGAAGGCCAGGAAAAACCCGCGCACTTCCTGTTGTCCGGCAAAAAAGCCAACCAGGATTCCATCACCCGCCGGCTGCTTGAAAGGCTCGCGCAAAATGACCTTCGCGAAGAAGCCAACCTGTTGTATGTTGCCATGACGCGCGCACGGCAATTCCTGTTCATCTCGGGCAATCAAAAGGATGCTGCCGACACTGATAGCTGGTATGCCCTCATTCAGCAGGCACTGGCAGACTGGAATACCACTGCCGACGGCAATCCCATCCACGAATCCGGCAGCCCCGGTGAACTCGGGGCAATGCCGCAAATCGCCCGTGTTGCGAGTCACCCGGACCCGCGCCTGTCAACAGGCCTGTCAGTCACAAAGTACCAGCAGTTGATCGCTCCAAGCCACACGCCGCATGCCACCTCTCCGGCCAATGGTAATAGTGATGGTCGTGAGCGCGGCACCGCTATTCACCTGATGCTGCAACAGTTGAGCGACGCTGAAGTTCCCTGTTCGGACGTCATGCCGGCGACAATCGCCAATGCGCTGCAACGCGAGGCAACGGACCCGGAGTGCCAGGCCTGGTGGGCGGAGGCGCTACAAACAGTCCGGTCCCCGCAACTGTCCTTCCTGTTTGACGCTGCGCAGTTTCAACAGGCCTTTAATGAGGTTCCGATCCAGTACCTGGAGGGCAATCAGATGGTGTACGGCATCATTGATCGTCTCGTTGTCACTCAAGCAGCAACCTATGTGATCGACTACAAGACACACCAGTGGGCTGATGACGATGCCCTGCCCCGACTGGCAGACAGCTACCGGGAGCAAATGCGTTGTTATGCCCGGGGCGCGCAAAGATTATGGCCCGGGCGAACCATCAAACCATGGTTGCTGTTTACCGCCAGCGGTGAACTGGTGGCGATGGACGATCCGGGCCCTGCATGATAAATAACCTGCAGGCGCGACATCCACAGCGCGATCCGAAATGCCGGTCGAGGTAAAATGAATCGCGCCGGGCACGGCGCTCCTGCACGTGCCTATACCGGTAAGATATACTCCACAGGCATGAACGATTCACAGCATATTACTGAAGTAACGAATGACACCTTTGACGCCCAGGTCATCGAGCGCTCGAACAGCGTGCCGGTGCTGGTGGATTACTGGGCCGCCTGGTGCGGCCCCTGCCAGATGCAGATGCCGGTGTTGAAAAAACTGGTTGAGGACTATGCCGGCAAGTTCATACTCGCCAAGGTCAACACCGATGAGCAGCGCGAGCTGGCCCAGGCACACGGTATACGCAGCCTGCCAACGATGCGGTTGTATAAAGACGGTGAAATGGTCGAGGAAATCCTCGCTGCACAATCAGAATCGACCCTGCGTATCGTGCTGGACCGCTATATCGAACGCGAGTCCGATGTCATCCGCGCGCGCGCGATGCAAGCATGGCACCAGGGCGAGCATGACGAGGCCTTGAGCCTGCTGCACGAGGCGCACCTTGCAGAGCCCGACAACCATCAGCTGACGCTGGCCTATGCAGAGCTGCAAATGCGCCGGGGCCAGCTGGATGAGGCCGCCGCATTGATTGCCGCGCTGCCGCGTGACGTACGTGACGAGCAAGAGGCCATGCGCCTGAGCGCGCTGCTTGAGTTCTCGATGGTTGCAAAACAGGCAGCTCCCGTCACCGCGCTTGAAAGCGCCGTCGCCAGCAACCCCGACGACCTGGAAGCACGCTACCAGCTGGCCGCGAATTACGTGCTGAACCAGCAGATGGAGCCTGCACTGGCGGCCTTTCTGGAGTTGTTTCAGCGTGACCGCAGCTTTCGGGACGATGCCGGCCGCAAGGGTATGCTGGCCGTGTTTGATTTACTGGAAAACCAGGGTGACCTGGTCAACGACTACCGTCGCAGGCTGTTCACCCTGATGCATTGAGTGCACAGCGGATCGCGGCCGCGCTTGTCTCGATCAGCTGCCGGCTTCCAGCGCCTTGGCCAGTCTGGCGGCCGGTACGTAACCCGGCAACATGGCGCCGTCTTCCATAATGATCGCGGGCGTACCACGAACACCGAGCAGCTGACCGAGTTCGTATTCATCCTTGACGGGATTATCACAGCTCGCCTTTGGCAGCGTCTCACCTTTCTTGGAACGCGTCAGGGCGTCCTGCTGATCCTTGCTGCACCACACCGTCACGGCCTTATCGTAGGAGGGCGAATCGATACCGGCGCGGGGGAACATCAGGTAGCGCACTGTAATACCCTCGGCGTTGTACTTGTCCATCTCGCCGTGCAGCTTGCGGCAATAACCACAGTCGATATCGGTAAACACCGTAATGGTGTGCTTCTGCTCCTTCGCCGGGAAGATAATCATGTTCTCCTCACCCAGATCGTTGAGGGCATCGACGCGGATACCATTGCGGCGCGCCTCGCTGATGTCGGTGCGGGTTTTCAGCTCTATCAGGCTGCCCTGCAGCAGGTATTTACCGTCATTGCTGATATACATGAGGTTCGGGCCGATCAGGACTTCAGATACACCGGCCATGGGTGAGGGAGCGATCTCCGGCGTTACACCGGGAAAAATAGCAGTGAGCGATTTCTTGATGGCCTCGTCCGGTGTCGCCTCGGCAGCTGCAACATTCAAGAAAACAAAACCGAGAAACAGCAGACAGATGCCTGATAATTGCTTGTTCATAATAAATCCTGTGTTGGTCACATCAAGTGGTTTATTGTCAGGTGAGTTTGACACTTCAATCGGGGGTTAAGTTTCACGCCAGATCGCGTGTACTTGCGGTTGCTGCAGGTTAACCGCGCGGGTGATGTTTTGAGTGCAAATCCTTTAATCGCTCACGTGCCACGTGAGTATATATCTGTGTCGTTGACAGGTCACTATGCCCCAGCAACATTTGCACAACACGCAGATCCGCACCGTGGTTCAGCAAATGGGTTGCGAAGGCATGCCTCAGGGTGTGTGGCGATAAGGGTTTGTTTATGCAGGACTTTACCGCGTAATGGCGAATTCGGTACCAGAAGGCCTGGCGCGTCATTCCCGTACCCCGGCGGGTAATAAACAGCTGTTTCGCGGCACTGCCAGTGGCGAGGTCGGGGCGGCTGTCATCCAGGTAGCGCTGCAGCCAGTCCACGGCCTCCTCGCCCATGGGTACCAGCCGTTCCTTGCTGCCCTTGCCGATCAGCCGGACGACACCCTGCGTCAGACTGGCCTGATCGGTTGTCATGCTGACCAGTTCGGAGACACGCAGACCGCAGGCATAAAGCAGTTCAAGCATGGCACGATCACGCAGGCCCAGACTATCGCTTTCATCCGGCGCATGCAGCAAGGCCTCCACTTCGTCCTCGCTCAGGGTATCCGGCAACGGGCGACCGATCCGCGGCGTATCGATGAGCACGCTGGGGTCCTCGCTGAGGCGTCCTTCACGAATCAGGTAGCGGTAGAAACGCCGCATGGAGGACACCATGCGCGCCGTGGTTCTGGGTCTGGCGCCTGCGCTGACACGATCAGACAGGTAGCTGAGCAAATCCTGACGTTGCGCAGAAATTAATGGCTTGCCCTGCCTCAGCAGCCAGCATGCCAGGCCGGAAAGATCAGTTCGATACGCACTCAATGTGTTCTTGCTCAGGCCACGCTCCATCCACAGTGCATCGGTGAACTGCTCGATCACCTGCTGCGTGTCCACGGGCAACACCGTCCTGCCTGTACCGACAGTCAGCAATGCAAAACACCTGATAGTAAATCAACGGTTTGAATCATGTGTCGTTTACATTAGCATAAGCGTGCGTATGAGCGAACCGGACAGCCCACCTGATATCAACACCCTGCTGTCCGTGATACGCGACCTGGTTGGCGAAATACACCCGCACTGGAAGAACCTGCACTTTACACCGGACACCCACCTGGAAAAGGAACTGGGCCTGGACAGCATGGCACGCGTGGAGCTGTGCACGCGACTTGAGTCTTCCCTGGGTGTCACACTGGATGCCGTAGCGGTGGCCGGTGCGACAACCCCGAACCATCTCCTCAAGGTCATCCACCATGAGCGACATGCAGACGAAACGAACGGCGCCGATGACAGCAGCTTGTTAATGGGCTCCTTTGGAGAATCCACGCTCACGGATGAAGGCGAGCCGCATCACGGCCCCGGTGAATGGCTGTATGCGATCTACGGCTGGTCAATCCTGATTATCGTCGGCGTACTTACCTGGCTGTTTGTAGTGCTGGCACCGTTCGAGCGCTGGCGGCGCAAACTGGCGCATCTCGGCGCGCGACTGTTCTTTCTATTGACCTTTACACCCTTGCGGGTAAGCGGTCAGGAATACCTGAATCCTGATGATACCTACATCATTGTCGCCAACCATGCCAGTTACCTCGACGGTTTCGTTCTCACGGCGGCACTGGATCTTCCGATTCACTTCATCGCCAAAAGCGAACTGGCGCGGATACTGCCCGTACGCCTGGTGCTGCAACGCCTCGGGGTCGAATTCGTTGACCGTCTTAACGGCCAGCGGGGTGCCAGTGACGTGCGTCGTATCACCCAGAAATCACAGGGCGGACAGACTATCGTATTTTTCCCGGAAGGCACCTTTACGACCTTCCCGGGATTACAGCCTTTCCGCATGGGCGCATTCGTCACCGCAGTACGCGCCGATACCCCGCTGATCCCCGTCGCCATCCGCGGCGCGCGAAGTATCGTACGCGGCTCGAACTGGTTCCCGCACCGTGGCCGGATAGAGGTCACCATCCGTCCACCCATCGTCCCTTCAGGTGAAGGCTGGCAAGTGGCGCTGGACTTGCGTGACGCGGCGCGCGCCGAAATCGCGAAGTATTGCGGCGAACCGGACCTGGTTGAAGTGGATTATAATAAAGCCGCCGGCACGCCTTGAATAGGCCGCCCGCTTTGACGCCGGAAAATTACAGGGCATGGCAGTGCCCTCACAATCAGCAGCCTGCAGACGAGGCTTGTCATTCACCCACCAACGCGAGGTACCATGACGGACACAGAAAATGATGCCGCACTTATTCAGGTACTGGCTGAACGACTTGAAAAAATAAGGCTCCCAATCGCCCTTGATCTGAAGGAAAAGGTCGATCGGGGTGAGTCGCTGAACGACCTGGACATCAACTTTCTTGAAGAAGTATTTCAGGATGCCGGGAAGCTGGGACCGCTGCTTGACAGGCATCCGGAATGGAAGCCACTGGCAGCACAGATGATGAGTCTCTATAACGAGATCACCACGAAGGCACTGGAAAACGAGCAAACATAGTGACTTTTCCGCCGCCGTAAACACCTGGCAGGGTGAGGCGGCGCTCAGGGAATTTGCAGTTCTATGGTACCGCTGACCGTGACCTGCACCTCGCTTTCACCCCCTTCGACGGCAACGGCATCGCTTGCCTCCATGGCCATCGTTGCCATTCTTGCCTGGTACATCACAGGCGGGCGCTGCGCCGAGGTGCCGACATTGATATCCACAATGCGATAGCCCTTGGCACTCAGGTTATCGCCCACAATGCGGGCACGCACCTTGAAGGCATTCAGGGCGTCATCGATGAGACGGTTCTCGACAGCAATGCGCTGTTCGTCGGACACGGAGAAACTCATCGACTTGACCTTCAGTTTTTCCTGCAGCTCACCGGTCAGCTGACTGAGCGTTTCAGTATCCCGGCTCTCCAGCATCAGGTCCTGCTGACCGCGCCAGGCGGCCGTGACTTCCTGGCGGATCACCGGCCAGGTCTGGTAACCACCGGTGCTGACCTTGACATCGCGGTATTGTTTTGCCTTCGCAAGCGCCCACTCCATGTCCTGGTTAATGCGCGCCGCCAACCTTGTTGAATCCTGCATTTCTGCGTAGCTGTTGAGGGTCACGTGCATGGTGTCGTTACTGACCGCCTCACTCTGTTGAGCCTGCAGGTGCACCTGGTTGTAGCGCGGCGGGGTATCGTCTGCACGCACCGCGGCGACGGCCGTCATTACACAGGCCAGGAGAAAAACTGTGTTCTTCATGTCGACCCCTCCTGCGGCGCATGTTCAGCGATTTGCCTGCGAACCTCGTCCATATCCAGTGCGGCAACCTTCTCAATGACCGTTTGCAGACTCGCCGGTGGCAGCGCTCCGGGTTGCGAGAACACGATAATCTGCTCCCTGAACACCATCAGCGTCGGTATGGAGCGAATCTGGAACTGGCCCGCGAGCGGTTGCTGCTCTTCCGTATTCACTTTCGCGAAGACCAGATCCGGGTGTGACTCCGACATGGATTCAAAGACCGGTGCAAACTGGCGGCACGGTCCGCACCAGGGTGCCCAGAAATCAATCAGCACAATGTCATTGTTGTCAATCGTGCTGATGAAGTCTTCGTGGGTGAGATTAACAGTCGCCATAGCCGGACCCGTCCCTGTAAGTTAGTGAGGATCCGATTATACAGGCCAAATAAGGGGAATGAAGCGCGTTACCCCGCGTGGCATGACTCCGGGGCCGGCCGCATTAAACCGGAGGGCTCAGGTATCCGTACTGCGGCGGCGCGGAACACCACCGACGCCACCATTCTGATAGGTGATATCCAGCTCAATGCGGTTACGGCCAAGGTGCTTGGCACGATACAGCGCCTTGTCGGCACGCTCTATGAATGCACTGGCAGATTCGCCGGGCTTGTAAAGTGATACGCCCGCGGAGAAGGTGGGTACTTTAGAGACAGTGCCATTGACTTGCCAGCGCGTTTCACTTGCGCGCCGCCTGACCTTGTTGAGCGCACGCACGGCCCCGTCCGAGTCGGTATTCGGCAGCAGCACGGCAAATTCCTCGCCACCGTAGCGGGCCACCATGTCATGGTGGCGAAAGATGGACAGGATGTTCTTGGAATAGACTCTCAATACCTCATCACCTGCTGCATGACCGAGTTCATCATTGACAGCCTTGAAGTGATCAAGATCTATCAGGATGAATGACAACGGGAAACCGTAACGTTGCACACGTGCCACTTCATCCTCCATGCGCCGCATAAAGGCACGGCGATTCGGCAGACTGGTTAACTCATCTGTGAGGCTCAGCAGGCGTACACGTGTCAGTTCGTCAGTCAGTTCGCGGCTGTCCGTTTCGAACAGTCGCAGGTAGTGGTGAGTGCTATCAAGTTTATCCGCCAGCTCATTGTGGCCCTTCATCAGTTTTTCGACTTCGCGAATCAGCGTCCAGCGCAGATTTTCTATCTCGGTAAGAGCCTCCGCCTGACGCAGCTCGGCAAGGGCCATTTCAAGGATGACACCGAATTCCTCGTTCTGGGTAATGGTCTCAAGAACCTGCTGGTCGAGGGTGGCCTGTAACTGGACACGACGTGCTTCCAGCTCGCTGCGGTCGATGCCATTCAGGTCCTGATCGGCAGCGCTTTCTTCATCCTGAAAATCGTCATCCTCTGCTTCTGATTCGAAATCGTCTTCGGGTTCCTCACCATAATCCACTTCCGTTCTGTCATGATGGGGGGGAACGGCGGTGGCCGCATGGCGGGTGACATCACCTGCAATTGATTCAACCTCTTCAAGGGCTGAGGGTGTCGCTGCCGGTGTATCGATACCGAAGGCCGCCAGCAGCGGACTGATTGCCTCCACCAGCAGGGAAGGATCCAGCGCACTGGAGCCACGAATCCGCTCACCGCACTGCTCGATAAAAACACTGAGCGTGTCCAGTTCGGTGGGGGTCAATGGCGGCTGCAGGCGGGCTTGCAGCAGCTTGATTTGAACGTAAGGCGGTGAACCGGGCGTCTGGTGGGCATTGAATGCCTCCAGCAGTACATTCACGAAACCCGAGTAGGCCAGTTCTGCACGCAGCTGGTTCGCGGCAACCTCACTGAGCATACCCTCGGCCTGCCGGTAAATGAGACTACCGGCAGGTGAGGTACGCAGGGAATCGAGCAGATAGAGCAGCTTGCGAACGCCGCCTGGATCGATTTCCTCCGGTCTGTTTGTACCCGTACCCATTGAAACTCCTGCACGACCGCGTGGCTCCGGGCAGGATACACCCGATCCTGACCACCCTTTCCACACCTGTTATAGTGTTAATTTACTTATATATAACAGCCAGTTAACCTGAGAACCTGTGGCATTTACTCACGCCCGAAACGTCACATAATTGACGTCCAGAAAATTGTAGCAGGTATGACCTTAGTACGGGTAGTGGTACAGAAGTACTAGTGAAGGGCCTTGACGAAGGCCGGAAAAAGCAACGGCCGGCTACCGCCGGCCTTGCTCTCATTCAGCCGCGGGGAGGCTAACCGTCAAGCCCTGCGAAGATTGCATCGCGAATTTCATCCACCTTGCCGATGCCGTTGATCTTGATATAGCGGGGCGCACCGTCACCCCCTTCACTGGCCCACCTGGAGTAGTAGGCAATCAGCGGTTCGGTCTGCTCATGATAGACATTCAGGCGCTCACGCACGGTGCTTTCCTGGTCGTCGTCGCGCTGGACCAACGGCTCACCCGTCTCGTCATCCTTGCCCTCCTGCTTCGGCGGGTTGAAGATCACATGGTAGGTACGTCCCGAAGCCAGGTGCACACGGCGACCACTCATACGCTTGATAATCTCGGCATCGTCGACATCGATCTCGACCACGGCATCCACGGGAACCCCGTTTGCCTTGAGGGCATCTGCCTGCGCCAGGGTGCGCGGGAAGCCGTCAAACAGGTAGCCATTCTTGCAATCATCAGCTTTCAGTCGCTCCTCGATCAGGCCCAGGATGATGTCATCGGAAACCAGCCCGCCGGCATCCATCACCTTTTTGGCTTCCACGCCCAGTGGCGTTCCTGCCTTGACCGCAGCACGCAGCATGTCGCCGGTCGAAATCTGGGGAATGTTGTATCTCTCTTTGATGTAATTGGCCTGCGTGCCCTTGCCGGCACCGGGACCACCTAACAGGATTACCCGCATAGTTATGCTCCTTGAATAACGCGCTGATGAAAAAAGTGGCGGTATTATCCGTGCCTGTCCGCCAAATAGCCAGACAGCGATATATATGGGGGGATGGAGTGGTTTTATGAAAAAACCTGATTATTCAGGTTAGCAGGATTGCCGCATCCCGTGGTGCCCGGAATACCGCGACAACGCTGCCGTTTTGCAACGGCCCGATTCGGACAGAATAAGAACCTATCTCATAATACCCCTCGCCAGCACGAGCGGTTAGAATCACTCTGCCTATGGACCTGATTATCGGGCTTGCGGGCCTGATATGAGACAAAATGCACCCTGAAACCACACAACAGTGGCAACACGAACATATCTTCGGCCAGGACAGGGTCAGACCCGGTGAGCGACGTACCCTTTGGGTGATACTCATCACCACGACAATGATGGTTGTCGAGATCACCACGGGTCTTGCCTACGGCTCCATGGCACTGCTGGCCGATGGCCTGCACATGGGTTCGCATACGGCCGCCCTCGGCATCGCAACGATCGCCTATATCTACACACGTCGTTGTGCTGCGGATTCGCGCTTCTGTTTTGGAACTGGCAAGGTCAATGCCTTTGCTGGCTATACGAGCGCGGTATTGCTCGCCCTGTTCTCTCTCCTGATGGCCGGCGAAAGTATCAACCGCCTGTTTAATCCCGTCGACATTGCCTTCAATCATGCCATTGTCGTTGCCGTGCTCGGCTTGATTGTCAATGGGGCCAGTATGCTCATGCTGGGTGACCATCACCACGACCACGACCATGCGCATGCGCATGAACACGAGCATGAGCATGAGCACGGGCACACGGACCCACACCTTCATGGCCGCGGGCATGTGGATCACAACCTGAGGGCTGCCTATATCCACGTCCTGGCCGACGCGCTGACCTCGTTGCTGGCAATCTTTGCCTTGCTGACCGGGAAGTTCCTGGGTATGTACTGGATGGACCCGGTCATGGGCATTGTAGGTGCCATTCTGGTGGCACGCTGGTCGCTGGGATTGATCCGCGATACCAGCGGCATACTCCTCGACCACCAGGCCCCTGCTGCCATGCTGGAGCAAGTGCGCAGCACCATCGAGCGCGTCGATGACAACCGCATCACTGACCTGCATGTCTGGTCCATCGGGCCCGGCATCTATTCAGCCACACTCACGGTGGTAAGCCGGCAGCCCAGTCCCCCGGAGTACTACAAAAATCTCCTCCCCGGGGAACTGGGCATTGTTCACACTATCGTCGAAGTGCATCAGTACCCGCACTGACTGGTTTCCCCCCGGTAAACCCGACCCTCAAAACACCCCCTGATAAACCACGCCCAGGAAGAAGTACATGGCCAAAGAACAAACTCCCGGTGATCTGGAAAACCCGCGCAGCCGCCTGCGGGTACGCAACGCCACGTTGCGCGACATTCCGGCGATCGCCGCCCTGAGTGCACGTGCCTATGCCGGCAGCGGCATGCAAGGTTATTCAGAGGGCCTGCTCACAGGGCAACTCAACAATTACCCTGATGGCCAGTTTGTCGCCGTGGTTGATGAGCATGTCGTGGGCTACTGCGCCACCTTTCGCGTTAGCGAGGCGATCGGTCTGCAGCCGCACAGCTGGGCCGAGATCACCGGCAACGGTTATGCCTCGCGCCATGACCCGGGCGGCGACTGGCTCTACGGCATGGAGGTGTGCGTCGACCCGGATTACCGCGGCTACCGCATCGGCCAGCGGATGTATAACCAGCGCAAGGCCCTGTGCCAGGCACTCGGGCTCAAGGGGATTGTGTTCGCCGGCCGCCTGCCCTCGCTGGCACGGCGGATCAGGAAATTCAGCGGCGTGGAAGACTACGTCGAGCAGGTAATTCAGAAGAAGCAGCGCGACCCGGTCCTGTCCTTCCAGCTGCGTAACGGCTTCGAGATGATCGGCATCCTCCCGCATTACCTCGACCTTGACCAGCAGTCGCTGGGTTACGGCATTCACCTGATATGGCGCAACCCCAAGGTATCACAGGAACAGCCACACGACCGCGAGAAACGCTATGGCGGCCGCCTGCTTGACACCATCCGGGTCGGTACCGTTCAGTACCTGCAGCGCCGCGTTAAATCTTTCGAGGAATTTCTGTCCTTCATTGAATATTTCGTCGACGTGGTGGCGGACTACAAGGGCGATTTCGTGGTGTTCCCGGAGATGTTTGTACTGCAGGTACTCTCGATCGAGGATCAGGAACTGAGTCCCGCCGAGTCAATCGAGGCGCTCAGCCGCCACACGCCACGCTTCAAGGAAGCCCTGCGCGACATGGCGATCCGCTACAACATCAACATCATCGGCGGCTCGCACCCCACGCACATGCCCAGCGGGCGGGTGGAGAATATTGCCTACGTATTCCTGCGTGACGGTGCAGTGTACGAGCAGCCCAAGATCCATCCCACGCCTAACGAGGTGTACTGGTGGAATATCGAGGGCGGCAGCTCGCTCAATGCCATCGAGACCGACTGCGGTCCGATCGGTGTGCTCATCTGCTACGACGCGGAGTTCCCCGAGCTGTCGCGCCATCTCGCCGATCAGGGTGCGCAGATCCTGTTCGTGCCCTTCTGCACTGACGAACGTCAGTCTTATCTGCGGGTGCGCTATTGCTGCCAGGCGCGCGCCGTGGAAAACCAGTTCTACGTGGTCATGTCCGGCAATGTCGGCAACCTTCCTGGGGTCGCCAACATGGATATCCAGTATGCGCAAAGCTGCATCTTGACACCCTGTGACTTTCCGTTTGCGCGCGACGGCGTGGCCGCGGACACCACCCCCAACGTCGAGATGGTGGCATTCGCCGACCTGCGCCCGGAAACCCTGCAACAGGCGCGCAACAGCGGCACGGTGCAGAACCTGCGCGACCGCCGCCATGACCTGTACGGTATTCAGTGGCGCGGCAAGTAGCTACGTCATCCTCAGCATTTGACAGACATAGCGCGTACCGCCCTCTCGGGTCATGGCAGGCTTGTCAACCCTGCCGCTGGCAGTCTGCTGCTATTTTTTAACGAGGTAAAAAAGAATCACGCTCACAACAATCCAGGCCAGCGGGTAGATAACCAGCAACCGCAGGACGTTGCTCCAGAATTTCTCCCGCTTGTTCGGCCCCTGACCCTGCTCCTGTATCGTCATCACTTGCTCCCCATGATCTGACGTTGACAGCATCGCCTGTCAACACATCGTTGCGCGACACTCAGCGACAATGTACAAATACCAGCCAGTGGTTGTGTAATCAAGCCGTCACCTTTTTTCGCTGTTAGCCGGCCAGGCGCCAGACAACCGGACTGAACCATCTGCCGAGCAGTGCTGTTCAGTATTGTGAAGAGGTACGGACTATACTGGGAGGGTAGCACAACATGGGAGGTAAAGATTGCCCGGTGCCGTCCGCACCCGCCATGCATTCTTATACCAGTATTCAGAGAAACGCTGTACCTGCCGCACCCCGGCAAGTGCCTGTATTCAGGCAGTTGATCCTTCTGGAAACAGCACAAAGAGGTAACAACTATGGGCGCAGGCGTCATTCCCTTTGCCGTCACTGACGATAACATCCTGTTTTTATTCCAGACGACATTCAGCGGCAGGAAAGTTGGCTATCTTATCGACTTCGGTGGCGGCCTCGGCATCGGTGAAGATTACCGGGACACCGCCATCCGTGAATTTGTCGAGGAGACCGAAACCATGTATCTCGCCGAGGATATACAGCAGGCATGCCGTACGCATGAAAACGTCAATCGTCAGATTCCGGTCGTTGAGGCCCTTTTTGACGCAACCCTTTCTATCCATCCACACTGGTGGTGCAAGCGTGCACCGGGTAACCCGCTCAAACCAAAGTTGTGGCGAACGTTCTTTATTGAATTTCCATACCGGGATATTGAGGAACTGAACCGCGAGTGGGCACAGGATAACACCGGTCGATTCAAGAAAAGGCGTGAATTAGTCTGGGTAACCGGGGATGAATTGCTTGATATTTATGACAACACGCCTGACAGGCTATGGAAACGTGTTCGACAACTGGAAAATGCCCGGGAAACCATTCGTTCGATTCTGCAAAGCAAGGGATTCTGATTGATCCCGCATGGCCCCGGAACCTGAGCGGTCAGTTCAGTTGAATTCGTTGTCCCCAGGGCACCTTGCCACGCCCCTTCACCAGCCAGATCACCGGAAAATTCGGCTCCCGCCCGGGAAATTCGCCTTCAGCATCGGTGAAGTACACCAGCAGGTCCGGTGTTACACCCTGTGCTTCGATCCATTGAAATACCGGTGTAAAGCGGGTACCGCCACCACCACGAAGGCTATCCGGCAAGGTAAACGACTCCCACGGTTCAAACAGCCAGGGCCCCTCGCCGGAGAGCGCGGCATCACAGGCATGCAGTGTAATCCGTGCACGCACCTGCCCCTTGATCGCGTCAATTTCACTCACAAATTCCTGCATCTCGGCCGGTCTGATGGAGCCACTGGTATCAAGCACCACGACGATATCGGTCTGCGCGCTTCTCAGACTGGGAAAGATGGCATCGCCCTCGCGACGCGACGGACGCATGTAACTGTAGTCATCGCGGCTGGAGGCGGTCATGTAGCGCGCCAGCAGCATGCGCCAGGGCAACTGTGGTTGCAGCAGGTGATCGACCAGCATCCTCAGTGAACCCGCGAGCTTGCCGGCCTGCATCGCCTGCTGGGCCGCGCCCGCCAGGCGCTGGCGCCATTGTATGGACAACTGTTCCTTTTCCGCCTCGCTCAACGGCTGCGGTGCAGCGTCAGTGACTTCCTCGTCACTAGCACCACTGCTGTCACCGGCGCCCGCTTCGCTGTCACTGTCCTGCCGGTCGGGCCTGTTGTCGCTGCTGTCCTGCGGGGCCTGCTGTGTCGATTTGCTCTCCTTGCCGTACAGATGCTGGTCATGCGGTTGCTCTTCGTTGTTTTCCTTGACCAGCGGGTAGATCTCCTCGGCCATCATGCCTTCGTAGCCGATGTTGTACAGCGCCCCCGGTACCGGGGTCATGCCTTCTTTGATCAGTATCGGGTTGATCGCCAGGTCACAGGCTATGTCCCAGCGTTCTCTGACACGGTGTTCACGACGTGCAAAGTGTGACAAGGCACAGTGCAGCGCTTCATGCGCCAGTGCGAATTGTGTCTGTTCCAGCGACAGGCTATCGATGTAGTCCGGGTTGTAATAAAAGTGCCGCGCATCGGTGCCGATGGTGGCACACCACCCGGGGTCAGCCGGCTTCATCGGCATGCGCAGCACCAGTGCACCCAGAAAAGGCCGGTCGAGTATCAGCCGTGTACAGGCAGCAGATAGCTTGGTTTCGATTTCATCCGTCATGGGGAGTATTTTGCCACAGGTATTAATGTGTATTTATTTGTTTGTCAGGTTACACCCATAATGACGAGGTTTTTATCACCCATCTGTTTCGCCCGTTCGGGCGAGGTACTTTCTCTTGGGCGCCCAAGAGAAAGTACCCAAAGAGAAGGGCGGCCCGGTGCACTCATCGGCTGGCGCCGATGCCCTGCGTTCCTCGCCCCTCCGGGGGCGCGCACAACTCGGCAGGTAAACCTGCCTCAGACAGGGTGCGCGCCTTGATCCCGGACGGGCTGCGGTACTCGGTGAGTGCAGACGGGAACCGGGTGGATGTTTTGGGTGTTGACCTTGACCCGTCTGGCGCTGCCGAGCATCGCAGGGAAAACCGGAGCAAGCTCGCGCCCTGTTTGAGCGCAGCGAGTTGCGCGAGCGCCGGTTTTCACGAGAAGCGCAGGGAACCCGCGCAGCGGGCAAGCCTCCGGGAGCGCCTTTCTTTTGGGTACTTTTCTTTGGCGGAGCAAAGAAAAGTACCTCGCCCTTCAGGGCGAAACCAGACGGTTAAAAAGACGCTCCACCCGAATGGGCGAAATCAGAAGCAAACAAATACATCTGATAACCCTCTCCCGACGGGAGAGGGAACTCCAGTCGTTGCTTCTCCATGCAGGTCGTGGAACATCAACCGTCATACAGCATCACATCCGCAACGATATTTGCCCACCTGGTAAATTGCGGAACACTGAAGATATCCTGCCCGATGGCCCGGTACATATCCGAGACCAGCATGACCCCCATCTCCCGTTGCGGAAAACTGCCGGCAAATTCCAGGATATGACCGAAGGTCTCGTGCGCGTTGTCGTCTTTCTTCGCACGAATGGCACGTCCGACAAGTGCCGCGGCAACGGCATACTGCAGATCCGTTTCCTTTGGCACCCTGACCTTCTCGCCGCGTACGATGGCATCGATATCCGGCAGCTTGTCGAGGTTCTCGACGAAGGCAGACAGCTCGATGCCCGCAGCCGGTCCTACACAGGCCTGCAAGGAACCTGTGAGCAACTCCCGCATATCGCCGAATTTGTGCAATGCACGGTGCGCAAATTCCCAGGAACGCGGTGACGGAAAGGCCACCGGATTATGTGCCGGATCAAACTCGAACAACAGTTCCGGGCGGAAGCGCAGGAAGGCGATCAGACGCTCATCGATGTCATGTGCATAGGCCCACGCCACCCAGTCATCCAGGTTGATGTCTACCTCAAAATGCGAGAAGCGGTTTGCCAGCGGCGCCGGCATGGTATAGGTCACGCCGCGGTCTCCCTGGCGATTACCGGCGGCAAATATCGCCCAGCCATCCGGCACCTCGTAGGCGCCGAGCCGGCGGTCAAGGATCAACTGGTAGGCCGCTGCCGAAACACTGGGTGGCACCGAGGTGATTTCATCGAGAAACAGGATGCCCTGCTGGCCGTGTCGTTCGGCATCCGGCAGCATGGAGGGCACCGCCCAGTCAACCCGGCCCTCAACCCGAAATGGAATACCGCGCAGGTCACTCGGCTCCATCTGAGACAGGCGTATATCGATGACCGGCATACCATGATGCTCAGCCACCTGGGCAACGATCTGTGACTTGCCGACACCCGGCCCTCCCCACAGCATGACGGGGGTATGTTGCCCATGAAGTGCCGCCTGGAATTCTCGCTCAAGTACTGTAAACAACTGGGCTGGACGCATTCGTCTTCCTTCGCTCTTTCAGGTCATCTCATCAGAGAAAGGCGAATTTTACCGGCTTTACACGGAAATGACAGGCAGGGTTTCTCTGGTTTATTCCCTTCTCGTCATGCCGGGCTTGTTGCCAGGTGCAGGATATCCGGATCAATCCGGTTTGACGGCATAGCGCCCGCTACCCAGAAAGATCAGGGCAAGGGCGGTGAAGAAATAAAATCCCTGCAATTCCAGCGCCCAGCCACCGTGGTCACTCAAGGTAAAAATCTCGGCTGAATGGGCCAGCCAGATCGCAAACAGCATATTTACAACAACCAGCAGTCCACCAAGCCGGCAATAGATACCCAGGACAATCATCAATGGTGCAATGACTTCGCCCACGTAGACACCGTAGGCAAGTTGCATCGGCAGGTCAGCTCCTTCCAGCATCGCGCGGATGAATCCGAGAGATTCAGGCTGTATCAGCTTGCTGACCCCGTGGAACAAAATAAGGACACCCACAGTCAGTCGAATCACCAGTTTTCCGAATGCATCGTTGTGCAACAGATTGTTCATGATTTCCCTCCAGTTGAGCGTCCATTCGTATTGTCGACATTGCCGCTACCTGCGCGCATTGTAATCACTCTTTTCCCCATCCAGCCTGATGCGGCTTCAGCGCCGTTCATCTGGACAGCGCCGGCACTGTCCCGGATTCGAGGTAATACAGATAATCTTTCATAATCCGTTCATGGTCAAACGCGAGCGGGGGTGTATTGCGGGGGTCATAAAGTGCCAGGTGGCTGGCATCATCGGCGGCATGGGGTTCACCCTGTGCCTCGGCAATGTAGACGGCACTGGCGGTGTGTCCTCTGGAATCCCGCGCGGGATCGGAGTACATGCCCAGCAATAGTTTGAGTGTAACGAGCAGAGACGTTTCCTCCCGCGCCTCCCTGAGGGCTGCATTCTCCAGCGTCTCCCCGACATCGACAAAACCACCGGGCAAGGCCCAGCCGGGGGGCGGGTATTTCCTCTTGATCAGGACAACGGGGCGTCCGGGATGGTCGATCATTTCTATAATGAGATCGGCGGTGAGCAGCGGCGTGACCGGTTTCTTCATCGCTGGCTTATCTGCCTGTCCCTGAATTGATGTATCTGCCGCCGCTGTCGCTTGTCCGGTCGCGGTTCGTGCCTGTCCGGCTTGCCCTGCAACTGCAGTTGCTCGCGCAGCTGTTGTCGTTGCTGCAGGCTCTCCTGCGACTCGCAATACAGGCTGCGGGCGACCTCGGCCGGACCACGCTGCAACGACAGGCCAGTCACGGTAACCGTGAACGAATAAGGGCCTTTGCGGATGGTGAGCTGGTCTCCGATGTCCAGCTTGCGCGCCGGCTTGATACGGGCACCGTTGAGATGCACCTTGCCGCCATTGATAGCCGCCATGGCCTGCGAGCGGGTCTTGAAAAAGCGTGCCGCCCAGAGCCACTTGTCGGCACGGTGTCCGGCGTTGCATGGGGACTGCCTCATGCTTTCATCCGGGCTTCCGCACCCTCGCGGGCGGCCTTTCTGAACGCCGCGTAGGGCAAGGCGCCGTCTATACGCTGCTGCTCACCGAAAAATACCGTGGGCGTGGCGCGCACGCCGAGTGCCTGTGCACCCTCCAGGTACAGTTGCAGGCGTCGTTCATAACGTTCATCCGTCCATGCCCGTGACAGCACCTCATCCGGCAGCCCGGACGCATGCGCCAGTCCTTCAAGCACGGATACATCACCGATATTCTGACCCTCGCTGAAATACGCTTCGAACAGGCGGCGATGCAGCGTATAAAAGATAGCGGCGCCGGCTTCCTTGGCCGCTTCAGCCAGCAACAGCGCCTTGTGAGAGTTGGTTGTGAAGCGATGGGGTTTGAAGGTAAGGCCCTCCTCCTCGGCCAGCGAGGCCAGGTTATCCATCATCAGCTGCCAGCGCGACTCCGGGTACCCCAGCTCTTCTATAGCCATTCCACCAGCGGGTGTTTCCGGGTGTATTTCCAGGAAGCACCAGTTGACCTTCAGGTCGTAGTCATCACGCAGCCGGTCCAGACGCACATCACCGACATAGCAGAACGGGCAGATATAGTCGGTGAAGACGGTGGCAAGTAATTCAGGCTTTCCAGTCACTGGCACAGTCACTCCGCAAGTACGTCGAATGCTGCAGGAGCATCGCCCCGGCGCGTGACGGTTTTGCCCGTCGTTCCTGCATCAATTGCGGCGGGGACGCCGCTCCTGCAGGAACATCAAAACCTGCGGGAGCGGATCGCATCCGCGAATACCCTGCCTATTTAGTCATCTCCAGCAGCAGATCGTTCAGGCGGTTGACGAAGGCAACCGGGTCTTCAAGTTGACCGCCCTCGCTCAGCATCGCCTGGTCCAGCAACACATTTGCCCAGCTGCCGAATCGCGCGTCATCGGCCTCATCCTTGAGACGACTCACCAGCGGGTGTGCCGGATTGATTTCAAGATCCGGCTTGCTGAGCGGCACATCATGGCCGGCCTGTTTCAGCATTTGCTGCATGTGTACCGCCATATCCTGCTCACCCATCACCAGGCAGGACGGTGAATCGGTGAGACGCTGGCTGACACGTACCGTGTTGACACGCTCGGCAAGGACTTCCTGCATACGTTTGACCAGGTCGGCAAACTCGCCTCTGGTCTCTTCCGCCTGTTTCTTTTCTTCCTCGTCGGCCAGCTTGTCGAGATCCAGCTCACCCTTGGCAATGGAGGCCAGCTTCTTTTCCTTGTATTCGGTCAGGTGGGAAACCAGCCATTCGTCGACACGGTCGGACAACAACAGAACCTCGATCCCCTTGCGCCTGAATATTTGCAGATGCGGACTGTTTTTTGCGGCCGCGAAGCTGTCAGCGGTTACATAATAGATCGTGTCCTGGCCGTCTTTCATGCGGCCAATATAGTCATCCAGCGAAACCGTCTGCTCCTCGCTGTCGTTCTCCGTGGTGGCGAAGCGCAGCAAGCCGGCGATGCGGTCGCGGTTTGAAAAATCCTCGCCGGGGCCTTCTTTCAGGACCTTGCCAAACTGCTTCCAGAAGTTCTTGTAAAGGTCCGGCTCATCCTTCGCCATCGATTCCAGCAGGCCAAGCACCTTCTTGATCGAACCGGAGCGGATGGTATCGATGAGCTTGTTGTGCTGCAGAATTTCGCGGGACACGTTCAGCGGCAGGTCATCCGAATCCACCAGCCCGCGCACGAAACGCAGGTAGTACGGCATCAGTTGCTCGGCGTCATCCATAATGAAGACGCGGCGCACGTACAGCTTGATGCCATGACGGCTGTCCCTGTCATAGAGATCAAAGGGCGCGCGCGAGGGAATGTAGAACAGTGTCTTGTAGGACTGGTTGCCTTCTACATGGCTGTGCACCCACTTCATCGGGTCTTCAAAGTCATGAGCAACGTGCTTGTAGAACTCCCTGTATTCCTCGTCACTCACTTCAGTACGCGGCCGGGTCCACAGCGCAGACGCCTTGTTGACCACCTCGTACCCGGGTTCCTTGCCTTCCTCCTCCGCACTGGCGGGCATTTCAATGGGCAGCGGGATATGATCGGAATACTTGTGGATAATGTTCTTCAGGCGATAGCTTTCAAGAAATTCATCCTCACCCTCGCGCAGGTGCAGCACCACTTCCGTGCCTCGCTGCACCTTCTCGACCGTTTCCAGGGTAAACTCGCCGTCACCGGAAGAACTCCACAAAACACCGTGTTCGGCACCAAGACCGGCCCGGCGCGTGGTCAACGTTACCTTGTCAGCCACGATAAACGATGAATAGAAGCCGACGCCAAACTGGCCAATCAACTGACTGTCCCTGGCCTGATCACCGGTGAGAGATTCAAAAAACTGGCGCGTGCCGGATTTCGCGATCGTGCCGATATTGTCGACGACATCGTCGCGCGACATGCCAATCCCGGTATCCGTGACGGTTATCGTCCGGGCCTCCTTGTCATAATCGACGCGAATCCGCAGGTCAGTATCGCCACCATAGAGCTTGTCATTTTCCAGGGCTTGAAAGCGGAGTTTGTCGCAGGCATCGGATGCATTGGAGATAAGCTCGCGCAGGAAGATTTCCTTGTTGGAATACAGCGAGTGGATCATCAGCTGCAGCAGCTGCTTCACTTCGGTTTGAAATTCGAGGGTTTCTTTCTGGCTGTCGACGGTCATGCGTGTAAATTCCTCTGTTTGCCTGAATGTAACCCCGTAGATGGGGACTTCCCGCGGTTTTTCAAGGGTAGGCCGGCGATTCCCTCGTGACTCAGCAGCCATCGTTTGCGCTGAATCTCGGCGCCATCGGTGCTGCCGGAATAGCCGCCGATACCTGCGGCACCGATGACGCGGTGACATGGCACGATGATGGGCAGCGGGTTTTGGCGACAGGCGTTACCCACGGCACGGGCGCCACTACCCAGCCAGGTGGCCAGTTCGCCATAGGTATGTGTCTGGCCTGCTGCTATCTGCGCCAGCGCATCCCAGACACGTCGCTGGAAGACGCTACCCTGCAGGTCAAGCGCCAGCGTAAAGGTGTATCCGGAATCGCGGAAGTAGTGTGCAAGCTGCCTCGTGACCTGCCGCGAGAAGGCGGTGGTTGCCGCTTTTGGCTGAACCGCGCTGGCAACATAATCCAGCCGGCAAAGCCGGTTGTCACGCGTACAGATGCCCAGCCGTCCGAGGGGTGAGTCTACGACGGCCGCATAGATGTTTGCGGATTCCTGCTGTTGTAACATGACAACCACCTCCAGATAAAAACGGGTACCCGGCCTGCGGATACCCGTTATTCTAGCGGTTAACTCCCTGTCCTGCTAAACCGGGCGAGGATTTGAACGGGTCGTCATCCCGGCGAATGCCGGGGTCCAGACAGTGAATTATTCTGGATGATTCGCTTCGCTCATCCTGCGTGTCGTCCACAGGGCGTACAACGCGCGCTGCTTTTGTCCGCCCTTCTCCGCAATGAAGGACCGTGACCTGTTCAGGTTTCCCTAGAGTTTTTCCTTGATTCGTGCGGACTTGCCAGACAGTTCGCGCAGGTAGTACAGCTTGGCGCGGCGCACATCGCCCTTGCGCTTGACCTGTATGGAACCAATGGCAGGACTGTGCGTCTGGAA
>Ga0210063_1000069_pt1 | contig 33211 bp, 30 predicted proteins | sample Muzzi_PWA_D1_FD_185529 | JGI IMG/M metagenome (GOLD analysis project Ga0210063, IMG submission 185529) | Wetland microbial communities from San Francisco Bay, California, USA, that impact long-term carbon sequestration - Muzzi_PWA_D1 (SPAdes) | ecosystem: Environmental > Aquatic > Marine >... | reverse complement strand
CGGAGGATGGCCCGCCGGCGGCGCCGCGACTGCGGCTGGAGGCGCGTCGCGACGCCGGGGTCGCGGTCGTCTCCTACGAGTTCGCGCCGCCCGCGGCCGGCGAGGGCGAGGTGGCGCGGATCGTCGCCGCCCCCTACGACGGCAGCGCCAGCCCGAGCGCCAGCCACGCCTTCGCGGTCGAGAGGCGACGGGGCAGGTTCGCGCTGCAGCTGCCGCCGGAGCGCGAGTGGGCCGGGGTCCGGGCCGCCGCGACCTCCACCCTCGGCGCCCCCGGCGAGACCGTGGTCGTCGCCTTCGCGGCCGAACGGGAGCGGGCGGGCTAGTCGCGGCGCTGGCTCACGGGGTTCGCCGGCGACGCCCAGCTCCCAGTGCGGTGCAAGCGCCCCGGTCGCGAGGCCAGGAGGGCAGGGCTCCGAGCCGGGACGGAAGCTAGGGGGCGAGGCGGACGGCTTCGCGGGCACGAAAAAGCGACCGGTGGTGGTGCTCGTCGCCTGCCGTGCACGTAGCCTTCGCGCTCAGAAGCTCGTCGCGCCACCCTGGAGGCCTCGTCTCCCGCTTGGCTTTCGCGGGAACCGGGTCCCTCCCGGTCGCAGAGCGAACGTAGCGCCTCGCCGCCGCCGGCGCCAGGGGCGCCCCGCGCCGGAGAGCGCAAAGTCCGCGCGAAAGGCGCGCGAACCGCCGTGTAGCCGACCGCGGCTGGCTGTAGGTTGCCGCTCGCGATGAACCAGGGATCGGATGCGTCCGCGCGGAGGGCGCGACGCAACGTGGTCCTGACCGCGGCGATCGCCGGGCTCGGCGGGCTGCTGTTCGGCTACGACACCGGGATCATCGCCGGCGCCCTGCTCTTCATCGGCCCGGACTTCGAGCTCGGCAGCTTCGCCCGCGGCCTGGTCGTCGCCGCGGTGCCGGTCGGGGCGATCGCCGGCGCGGCGCTGTCCGGCCCGATGGCCGACCGCCACGGGCGTCGCCTGATGATCCTCGCCGCCGCCGTCGTCTTCATCGCCGGCGCCCTGGCCAGCGCCGCCGCGCCGGGGCTCGGGGCTCTGGTCGGCGCCCGGGTGGTGATCGGCGTCGCGATCGGGATCGCCTCGGCCGCGGCCCCGGTCTACATCTCCGAGGTGGCGCCGCCGGAGAGCCGCGGGCGGCTGGTCAGCTTCTTCCAGCTCGCGGTGACGGTCGGGATCCTGGTCGCCTACCTGGTCGGTCTCGCCTTCGACCACAGCGAAGGCTGGCGCTGGATGCTCGGCCTCGGCTGCGTGCCGGCCCTGGCGCTCGCCTTCGGCATGCTGCGGATGCCGCAGAGCCCGCGCTGGCTGGTGATGGCGGGGGAGGACTTCGAGGCGCGGGCGACGCTGGCGAAGATCCGGGTCGACGACCCGGTGGCGATCGACCGCGAGCTGGAAGAGATCAAGCGCAGCATCGGTGAGAAGCCGGGTGCCTGGAGCGACCTGCTGGAGCCGCTGGTGCGGGCGGCGCTGGTGGTCGGGGTCGGGCTGGCGATCCTGCAGCAGATCACCGGCATCAACACGATCATCTACTACGCGCCGACGATCGTCGAAATGACCGGCGTCGACTCCTCGGCCGGCTCGATCCTGGCCGCTGTCGGGGCCGGGATCATCAACGTCGGGATGACGATCGTCGCCCTCCGCCTGCTCGACCGGGCCGGACGGCGGACCCTGCTGCTGGCCGGAGTGAGCGGGATGACGATCTCGCTGACCGCGCTCGGTGCGGCCTTCCTCAGCGGCGGGGACGGGACCGTCGCCTCGATCGTCGCGGTGCTCAGCCTGATGACCTTCGTCGCCTCCTTCGCGGTCAGCCTCGGCCCGATCTTCTGGCTGATCAACGCCGAGATCTACCCGTTGAAGGTGCGCAGCAAGGCGGCGGGGCTGGGAACGATGACCAACTGGACGTTCAACTTCGCGGTCTCGCTCACCTTCCTGCTGCTGATCGACGCGCTCGGGGAGACGGGCACCTTCTGGCTCTACGCGGCGATCGGGCTCTTCACCCTCGGCTTCTGCTGGAAGGCGGTGCCGGAGACGAAGGGCAAGAGCCTGGAGGAGATCGAGGCCATCTTCCAGGCCCGGGCCGAGCGGCGGCGCTAGCCGTCGGCGGGTCGCAGCCCGGCGGGCGGTGGCGTCTGGTTACCCTGCCCGGATGCGAGTAGACGAGATCATTGCGACGGCGGCGCCGACCTTCTCGGTCGAGCTCTTCCCACCGAAGACGGAGGAGGCGAAGGGGCAGCTGTTCGAGACCGCGCGCGACCTGGCGCGGCTGGAGCCCGACTTCGTCTCGGTCACCTACGGCGCCGGCGGCTCGACCCGCGAGGGCACGGTCGAGATCACCCAGGCGCTGCGCGACGAGGTCGGCCTGGAGACGATGGCGCACCTGAGCTGCGTCGGCGAGACCACCGAGGGGCTGGCGGTGACGCTGGACCGGATCGCCGCGGCCGGGATCGAGAACGTGTTCGCGCTGCGCGGCGACCCGCCGCGGGGCGAAGAGGACTTCGTCCAGCCCGAGGACGGGCTGGGCAGCGCCGCCGAGCTGGCGGCGTTCATCGGCTCCCGCTGGGACCTCTGCGTCGGCGGCGCCTGCTTCCCGGAGGTTCACCCCGAGGCGCCGGACCTGGACACCGACCTCGCCTACCTGAAGACCAAGGTCGATTCGGGCGCCTCCTTCCTGATCAGCCAGCTCTTCTTCGACAACCAGGTCTACTTCGACTTCGTGCGGGCGGCGCGGGCGCGGGGGATCGACGTGCCGATCCTCGCCGGCGTGATCCCGGTCGCCAGCTTCGAGCAGACGAAGCGGATCTGCAAGCTCTGCGACGCGACGATCCCGCCGCGGCTGGAAGCCGCCTTCGAGGCGGCGGGCGGCGACCCGGCGCGGGAGTTCGAGCTGGGGATCGCCTACGCGGCGCAGCAGTGCGCCGAGCTGCTGATCGGCGGTGCTCCGGGGATCCACTTCTACGCGCTCAACCGGGCGCCGGCGACGCGCGCGGTGCTGGGCGCGCTGAAGGCGTCGCGGCCGTGGGAGCGGACGCGGGGCGACGCGGCGGAGCTGAGCGGCCGGGCCGAGTAGCCTTCCCGCTGCGAGATGGGCGAGGGCAACGAGGAGAGGGAGCGCCTGCGGCAGGAGCGCCAGCAGGGCGAGGCAAGGGAGTCACGCTCCAACAACCGGCTGATCCTCGGCTACGCGGTCGCCTCGGTGCTGGCGCTGGCGGTCGCGGTGACGATCTTCGTCCTCGCCAGCGGCGGCGACGACGAGGCGCAGGGCGACGCCCACATCAACCTCAACCTCGAATTCGGCTCGACCAACGGGTACGAGCCCGACGACCGGGCCGGGACGCCGCCGCCCGCCGTCGCCGTGGCGGATCTCGGCGCGGCAGCCGAGAAGGCGGGCTGTGAGGTGCGGCGGGAACTGCCCGACGAGGGCCACGACCACATCCCGGTCGGCTCGGAATCGCCCGGGTACGGCACCAAACCGGCGACCTCCGGCGACCACGTCGAGCCGCCCTACCAGCAGGCCGACGGCGCCTACCGCGAAACGCCGCGCGAGATCGAGGTCGTGCACTCGCTCGAGCACGGCCGGATGGCGATCCAATACTCGCCCGACCTGCCCGAGGCGGACCAGCTGGAGCTGAAGGGGCTCTACGACACGATGTACGGAGCGACGCTGCTCTTCCCGAACGAGGAGATGCCCTACGCGGTGGCGGCAACGACCTGGACCAACCTGCTCGGCTGCCCGAGCTACGAGGGGGCGGCGACGCTGGATGCGATCCGCGCCTTCGGCAACGCGACCTGGGGCAAGTTCGGGGGCGAGCCGGTCTTCGCCTTCAAATTCAGCGGGCCTACTCCCGAAGAACCGGCTGAATAGAGCTCCGGCGGACGGGGTGGGACTTTGGTGCTCCGGCCGGCGGGTCCTGTCGCCGTAGGGGGCCCACCACCCCACAAGGGGGTGGTCCCCCCTACGACGCCACCCGCCGGAGGGGTGTGGGCGCGGCCCGTCCGCCGGTGCTCAGGCGCGGTAGGCGGGGAAGAAGGTGGTGCTGGATTTGTTCTTGCTCAGGAGCTTGTATTGGTCCTCGTCGCAGATCAGCTCGCTGGTTTGGAGATGCTCCTGGCGGTTGGCGAAGCCTCGCTTGAATTCTTCGAGGGCGTCGCCTGGGGAGATGCCGCCGCCGAGGTTGAGCGGCAGGGCTAGCTCGGAGGAGAGCTCGACCAGGCGGGCGACGACGTTCTTCATCGGCGAGTCGCGCAGGTGGGGGTCGGCGCTGCCGCTCAGGTAGTAGTGGAGGAAGCCGTCGCTGCGAACGGCGAGCGAGGCGGCGGCGGGATCGCCACCGGGGGCGCGGGCGAGCGCCAGCCAGGTCTCGGCCGCCTCCAGCGCCTGGTCGAAGTAGGCGGCGCCGAAGAAGTAATGGTCGGCGGCCTCGGTGCGGCGCATCGTCTGCTCGTAGAGGTCGGCGAAGGTAGCCCGCTGGGCCGGAGTCGTCTCTCCCCCCGGGATCAGCTCGAGCTCGTAGCCGGCCTCGAGGTTGCGGCGGATCTGGCGGCGGTCGCTGGGCCGGCTCTTGGCCGGCAGCGCCGGGTCGGCGATCTGGACGACGTTGCGCTCCGTCGCCCCGGCCAGCGGCGCCTCCCCGAGCGCGTGGCGGACGAAGACGCTGACCAGGCCGGTCGCCGAGAGGTCGATCCGCCCCGGCTCAAGCGGCGTGGCAGAGGTTGGTTGCGCGGACCGCAACCAACCTCTGCCACGCTCGGGCCAGGCCGGGGCCAGGCCGGGGTAGCCGTAGGGACTGATCGCGTCGCGGAGGCCGTCGGCGTCGGGGATCTCGCGGACGATCAGGGGGGCGAGGAGGACTCGGCCGTCGCTTGCCTCGATCCGCAGGGTGTGGGTCGCCCCCTCCGCGTCGAGGAAGGGGCGGCTGCGGAAGAACTCCTCGCCCGCGGCGGCCTCGCCCCGATCGGCGAGAAGCTCGGCGGTGGCGGTTGGCGCGGTCAGCGCGGCGCCCCCGGTCAGTCGAAGAGGCCGGCGGTGGCGGCCCGGAACTCGTCCGGGAGGACACCCCAGACCTCGCAGTCGTCGGGTGGCGCGTCGCGGCGGGCGAGGTGAGCGCGCATCGTCCCCTCGTGCTTCCAGCCGAGACCGGCGACCGCCTTCTTGGCGACCTCGTTGCGGGCCGGGATCCGGCCGTAGACGCGGTGCGCGCCGTACTCGTCGAAGGCCTTGGCGATCGTCAGCGCCTCGGCACGGCGTCCAACCCCCTTGCCGCGCACGTCGTCGCCGATCAGGGCGCCGAGCTCGGGTGCGGTCTGGCGGAAGAGGCCGTAGAGGGCGGTGAACCCGACCGGCTCCTCGTAGCCCTCGACCACGATCGCGAACTTGCGGTCCTCGCCCGAGTCGTCCATCGCCCGCCCCACCCAGGCCTCGGCCTCTTCGGGCGAGAAGCCGTCGCGCTGCTCCATCAGGGTCCTGGTCGCCTGCTCGTTGTTGAACCAGCGGTGCACGGCGGCGGCGTCGCCGGGCTGGAACGGGCGCAGCGTGACTTCGGGGCGATCGCTCACCCGGGGAAGCCTATGCGCCAGCCGACTCGGGCGGGCGGCTCAATCCGGAGCGAGGCCCTGGGCGGTGAGGACCAGGTAGACGGTGCGGGCGAGGATGCGGAGGTCGAGCGCGGCGGAGCGGTGGTCGACGTACCAGAGGTCGAGCTCGATCCGCTCCTCCCAGGGGATGCCGGCCCGGCCCTGAACCTGGGCCCAGCCGGTGATCCCGGGCAACACCTCGTGGCGCCGGTTCTGGTGCGGCGTGTAGTCATCGACCTGGGCGGGGATGGTCGGGCGGGGGCCGACGATCGCCATCTCGCCGCGCAGCACGTTGACCAGGTTGGGGATCTCGTCGAGCGAGGTGCGGCGCAGCAGGCGGCCGGGTCGGGTCACCCGCGGGTCGTCGCGGTAGACGATCCGGCCGACCCCGACCGGGTCCGAGCCCTGAACCATCGTCCGCAGCTTCAGCATCTCGAACTCGCGGCCGTCGCGGCCGACCCGGCGCTGGCGGTAGAGGACCGGGCCGGGGCTGGTCAGTCGGATCGCGACCGCCGCGGCCAGCAGGATCGGCGAGAGCACGGCAAGGGCGAGGGCTGCGATCAGGAGGTCGAGAGCACGCGGCATCAGCGGGTTCCCTCTGCCTTCTGCCAGCGACCGCTGGCCCCGCCGCGCCAGCGGTCCCAGAGCCCGGCGGCGATCGAGGTGGTGGTCATCACGTAGTAGCGGGCGATCCGCAGCGGCGCCAGCGGCACCGCGCGGGCGAGCAGCGCCGCCGCCAGCAGGCCCAGCTGGAGGGCGAAGGTCGCGACGTAGAGCCAGCCCGAGCCGAGCAGCAGCGCGTTGGCGAGCAGCGCCAGCAGGTGGAGCAGGGGGCTGAGGTAGCGCAGCACCCGGTGCGAGAACAGCTCGAAGGCGTAGAGCGGCGGGTAGCCGCGGGGCGAGAGCATCCCTTCGCCGAGCACGATGTCCCAGAGCCCGACCATCATCCGGCGTTTGCGGGCCAGCTCCCCCTCCACGGTCGGCACCATCTTCTCCTCGGCGCGGGCGCCGGGCGCGTAGAGCGACCGGAGGCGGCGCTTGGCGAGCAGGAAGGGGAAGCTGAGATCGTGGCTGCCGGAGGCGTCGAGGTGGAGGTAGGCGTCGCGGCGGACCGCGTAGATCGCGCCGTTGCCGGCGGTCACCCCGGCCAGCGCCGACTCCATCTCCCGCACCGCCATCTCGTAGCGCCAGTAGGTGCCCTCGAGGTTGTCGCCCTCGGGATCGGTGAACCGGACCTGGCCGCAGACGTAGCCGACCCCCGGGTCGGCGAAGGGGGCGACGAGGCGGCGCAGCGCGTCGCGCGACCAGGTGCTGTTGGCGTCGGAGAAGGCGAGGACGTCGCCCGCGGCGTGTTCGGCGGCGGCGTTGAGCGCCGCGACCTTGCCGCCGGCCGGGAGGTCGAGGACGAGGCCGGCCCCCGCCTCCCGAGCGCGCTCGACCGTGGCGTCGGAGGAGCCGTCGGAGGCGACGATCACCTGCAGGCGGTCGCGCGGGTAGTCGAGGGCGAGAGCGTTGGCGACTTTCGCCGCGATCACCTCCTCCTCGTCGTAGGCGGGGATGATCAGGGAGACGGTGGGCACGGGTTTCGAACCCGCGGTCTCGTGCCGCCGCGAGCGCGGTTGCCGCTTGATCCGGACCAGGGCCGCAAGCGCCACCGGGTACCCGAGGTGGGTGTAGACGAGCAGGCCGGCGCTGAGCCAGAAGACGATCGCGGCGACGGCGGTCATCCCCGCGCCTCGATCAGCTCGCGGTAGAGGTCGAGGGTGAGCCGCGCCGCCTCATCCCAGGAAAAGGGGCCGGCGGCTGCGCGCCGAGCGGCGGCTGCGAGCTCGGCGCGGGCCGTCTCGTCGGCGATCAGGTCCCGCAGCGTCGCGGCAAGTCCGGCGGTGTCGCCGGGCCGGACGAGGCGGGCGGCGCCGGTCTCGGCGACCTCGGGTAAGCCGCCGACCGCGCTGAGGACAAGCGGCTTGCCGAAGGCGAGGCCGGTGTAGAGGACGCCGGAGTGCTCGGCGTCGAGGTAGGGCAGGACAACGAGATCGGCGGCACGGAAGATCGCCGGGATCTCGGCCTCGTCGACGAACCGGGTGACGAACCGGACCCGGGCGCCGGTCAGCGCGGCGAGCTCGTGCAGCGGCTCGACCGGCATCCGCGGGTTGCCGACGATCCAGAGCTCGGCGCCCTCGACCTGGCCGAACGCCTCGAGCAGGTTCTCCAGGCCCTTGTAGGGGCGGAGCAGGCCGAAGCAGAGGACGACCGGGCCCTCGGCGCCGCGCAGCTCCTCGGGCAGCGGCTTCTCCTCGGGCAGGTTCGTCAGGTACTCGAAGGCGCCGTGGGGGACGAACCGGACCCGGCCGGGGTCGAGGCCGACCTCTTCCCGGAGGCGGGCGGCGCCGTGCTCGGAGTGGGCGACGACGGCGTCGAAGCGGGAGAAGACGTGGCGGGCAGCGCGGACCTGGTGGCGGGCCGGTCGCGGCGGCAGGATGTAGTGGGCGGTGAGAACCCGCGGACGGGTCGGCGGCAGCAGGTGGACGTCGAGCGGCGGCATCGTCAGCCACTGGTGGTGGGCGACGTCGGCGCCCGGAGCGTGGCGGAAGCGCGCCATGTCGGCGAGGTGCTCGGCCGCCTTGAAGGCACGGCGGCCGGGAGCGTCGAGACCGCGGGAGGCGGTGCGGCGGTAGAAGCGCTCCTCGACCCGGTAGCCGTCGGCAGGCGGCACGGGGCCGTAGAGGAAGCGCGAGGTGAGCAGCTCGACCTCGGCGCCGGCGCGGGCCAGCGCCGCCGCCAGAGCGCGGTCGTAGGGCGGCGTGAACGCCGAGGGGTCGACGAGTTGGACCTTCAACGGTTGGGCACTCCTGTGCGCGATCTGTGCAGGGGCGCGATTATCGTGCCCACCTTGGAGCCCGTGCTCTCCTACTGCGTCGTGAACACGAACGGCCGCGAGTATCTGCTCGCCTGCCTCGACGCGATCGAGCGCACCCACCCGGCCGGGGTCGAGGCCGAGATCCTCGTCCTCGACAACGCCTCCGACGACGGCTCAGCCGCCGCCGTGCAATCCCGCGGTTCCTTTTTCGCGCTGAGCGCGAAAAAGGAACCGCGGGATGCGAAGTTGATCGCGTTGGGGCGGCGGGCGGGGAAGGCGGAGAACGACTCGACCCTGATGCGGGAGGCGCGGGGCCGCTTCTGCCTGCTGCTGAACGAGGACTCGGAGCTGCGGCCCAGGGCGGCGGCGGCGCTGCTGGCGGCGCTGGAGGACGACCCTCGGGCCGGCGCCGCGACGGCCCAGCTGCTCGACTCGGCGGGTGAGCCCACCCCCTGCGCCTGGCGCTTCCCGGGGGTCCGCACCGCCGCGGTCGGCGCCCTCTTCCTGCACAAGCGGCTGACCGTCCAGAGCCGCGGCAGCAGGACCCGGCGGGTCGACTGGGGGCAGTCGAGCGCCCTGATGGTTCGCCGCGAGGCCGCCGCCGCGGTCGGCTACATGGACCCCGAGTTCTTTGTCTACTACGACGAGTGCGATTTCGCGAGGCGGCTTGCCGACGCCGGCTGGCACTCGCTCTTCGTCCCCGCCGCCGAGGCGGTCCACCACGACCAGCTCTCAACCGACCTCGCCCGCGGCCTGCCGCGGATCGTCGAGTTCCACCGCAACCGCGACCTCTACATGCGCAAGCACCACGGCCGCGTCGCCGCCCTCGCCGTCCGCCTGCTCACCGCCTGGGCCTACGCGCTGCGCGCCGTCGGCGCCGTCGTCCTCCCCAACCACCCGGCCCGCGTCCACGCCGTCCACGCCCGCCAAGCGCTGCTGCCGGGCCGCGGCGAATCGCTTCGCGACCGCGCCGAAGCCGCGCCCGCTCAGCGCTGAGCGGGGTGCGGGCGGGCGGGGACGCCGAGCACGGTCGTCCCCGGCTCGACGTCGCGGGTCACCACGGCGCCGGCGCCAACTGCCGCCTCGCGTCCGATCGTCACCCCGGGCAGCAGCGTGACCCCGGCCCCGATCCGGGCGCCATCCTCGATCGTCGCGCCGGCCATCAGCTCGTCTATCCAGCCGCGGGCGCCGATCAGGTTGTCGTTGGTGGTGACCAGGCGGGGGCCGATGAAAACGCCCTCGCCGACCGTCGATTTGCTGGCCAGCGAGCAGCCGAAGTGAACCACCGTGCCGGCGCCGACGCTCACCCCGCGGTCCACCGCGGTGCCGCGCCCGACCACACAGCGGTCGCCGATCGCAGCCAGCTCCCGGATCATCGCCGCGTCGCCGACCAGCACCTCGGCGCCGATCTCGACGTCGTAGAAGACGATCGCGCGAGCGCCGACCGAGCAGCCCGGACCGATGCGCAGCCGCTCGCGGAAGCTCGGCTGGCGGGCGATCGCGCCGACGGCGCGCGGGCGGCGGCCCAGATAGGCGCCGGGCAGGACCTCGGTCCCGGCGCCGATCTCGATCCCGGGCTCGATCACGACGTGGGGGTGGATCGTCACCCCGTCGCCGAGCACCGCACCGGGGCGGACGACCGAGAACTCGGCGACCGTGACCCCCTCGCCGATCGAATCGGTCTCGACCACGGCGCTGGAGTGGATCGCTGGCATCCGAGGGTGCCCCGCCGAGCGGGGAGGCGGCGCGATCGTAGCGGGCCGGGGGGCGCAGGGCTACTGTTCCCCCGTGGGGATCGAGCTCTGCAGGGCGTTGGAGTTGCCGGTGGTCGAGGACCCGTTCGGCGACCTCGCCTACGCTGAGTCGGGGACCCACGTGCCCTTCCCGATCAGCCGCGTCTTCTTCGTCTACGCAGTGCCCGGCGAGGCGGTCCGCGGCGGCCACGCCCACCGACGGTTGGAGCAGGCCGTGTTCTGCCTCAACGGCCAACTCGAGCTCGATCTCAGCGACGGGCGGCGGCGGCGCCGGGTGAGGCTGGCAGAGCCGCACACCGGCATCTACCTGCCACCGATGATCTGGCACGACCTGGGCGGCTTCGCGGCCGGCACCGTCTACCTGGTGCTCGGCTCCGAACCGTTCGACGAGGCCGACTACATCCGCGACTACGACGAGTACACCGCGGCCCTCGCCGCGAGCGGCGTCGCCTAATCGACCAGCGGGATCTCGCCGGCCATCCACTCGCGGGCCGAGCGGTGGCGGCTCTCGTGCTTGTCGACGACGACCGCGTCGACCATCCCGAAGCGCACCCCGGCGCGCAGCATCCGCCGGCACTTCGACCAGTCGCCCGGTTCCTCGTACTCGGCGTCGAGCAGCTCCGATTCGAAGAAGCGCAGGCCGGAGTGGTAGATCGCCGCCTGCAGCCCCCACTGGCCCAACTCGGGCGGGAAGCGCCCCAGGGTCAGCGGCTCGCCTTCGGGGAAGTTCACCTGCTCGCGCCCATAGCAGTGCTCGAAACGGCCCCGCCGGGCAGCCGCCAGAAGCGTCTCGGTGTGGTCGGGGCGGACCGCGTCGTCGTCGCCGAGCGCGGCGATCCAGCGACCGCGGGCGAGTTCCAGGCCGTGGTTGAACGGGGGGCCGCCGATCACGAACCAGCGCCGTGAGCGGTGCTCGGGGTAGGGGCCGCGGACGGTGCGGTTGACGTAGGTGACCCGCGGGTCGCCGATCGCGGCGACGGCGGCCTCGGCCTCGGGCGGCGCGCAATCGCCGACCACGATCACCTCGAGGTTGGCGTAGGTCTGGGAGAGGATCGAGGGAAGCGCGACCTCCCCCAGGGTCCGGTGGGAGTCGTAGGTGGGGACGATGAAGCTGACCAGCGGCTCCTCTTCGCTGAAGGCGAGCTCGTACTCCTCGCCGCGCCGCAGCGCCTGCAGGCGGCGGCGGTTCTCCGGCTCCTGCTCGTAGGCGAGCCGGGCGGCGATCGCGGCGCGGCGGGCGTCGGCCTCCGTCGCCGCGAGCCGCTCGTTCAGCTGGGCGACCTCGGCGCGCTGTTGGGCGACCTCGGCGCGCAGCGCGTCGATGCCGGCGTGGAGGTCGGTGTGCAGCTTCGAGCGGAGCAGCCGCGCCGCTCGCCGCAACGGACTGCGCCGTGAGGTTGGCTCGGGCATCGGCCAGGTGATGCTACGCCGAAGCCGCCGGCTCGACCGTCTCCAGCAGGGTCGCGGCCACGCGGGCGCAGGCCGCCTCGTCGAGCTGTGGATAGAGCGGCAGGCTGAGGCAGTGGCGAGCGAGGCGCTCCGCGACCGGGAAGCTGCCGGCGGGCCAGCGCTCCCGGTAGGGGCCGGTGCGGTGCGGCAGGCACGGATAGTGGACGAGGGTGCCGACGCCCCGCGCCGCCAGCGCCGCGGCGGCGGCATCGCGATCGGCGAGGCCGACCACGTAGAGGTGCCAGACCGGCTGCGCCCACTCGGGGACGACCGGGAGCGCGACCGCCCGGTGGCCGGCAAGGGTCTCGGCGTAGTGGGCCGCGAGCTCCGCCCGCGACCGGTTCCAAGCGTCGAGGCGGGGCAGCATCACCCGCAGCGCCGCCGCCTGCGGCTCGGCGAGGCGCGAGTTGACGCCCGGCTCGGCGATCTCGTTGCGGCCGCGCATGCCGTAGTTGCGCAGAGTCCGCACCCTTTCCGCCAGCTCCGCGTCGTCGGTCACCACCGCGCCGCCGTCACCGATCCCGCCGAGGTTCTTGCTCGGGTAGAAGGAGAAGGCGCCGGCGGCGCCGACTCCGCCGACCCGGCGGCCCCGGTGGGTGGCGCCGTGGGCCTGCGCGGCGTCCTCGATCACGACCAGGCCGCTGGCGGCGGCGACCCTGCCGATCGCGTCCATCGCCGCCGGCTCGCCGCGCAGGTGAACCGGCACGATCGCCGCGCTGCGCTCGGTCAGGGCCGCGCCGATCCTGGCGGGAGCGATGTTGTAGGTGTCGGGGTCGACGTCGACGCCGACCGGGGTCGCGCCCGCCCTGGCCACCGCCAGCCAGGTGGCGACGGGCGCATACGCGGGGACGATCACCTCGTCGCCGCGGCCCACCCCGGCGGCGCGCAGCGCCAGCTCGATCGCGCTGAAGCCGCTGCCGACGCCGACGCAGTGGCGAGTGCCGCAGTAGGCGGCGAACTCGGCCTCGAAGCGCTCCAGCTCCGGGCCGAGCAGGAACCGGCCCGAGGCGAGCACCCGAGCATGAGCGGCTTCCAGCTCCGCGGCGATCTGCCGGCGCGACGGACGGAGGTCGAGGAAAGGGACATCGGCGCTCACCCGGGCGGAGGCTACAGTCGGGAATCCTCGTCCATGCGCTCGGCCTCGTATACCTCGGGCAGGTCGGCTTCGACGGCGGGCTCCTGGTCGCGGAGGCGGCGCAGGTCGGCGGCCAGCTGGCGGGGACGTGAGAGGCGGGCGAGCTGGCGGCGCTCGCCGGGGGTGAAGAAGCCGCTGGCGAAGAGCGCGGCCGGGTAGGCGGCAAGCAGGGCGGCACGGAGGAGGAAGCCAAGCGCGCCGGAGGTCGGGACGAGCAGTTCGGCGAGGCCGACCAGGAGGGCGGCGACCGCCACCACCCGGGCGAGCCGGCCCCACTGGTACGGGATCGGGAAGAGGCGCTGGGTGAATCGGTACATCAGGCCGGCGACGACCAGGTAGGAGGCGACCAGGGCGAGGCCGGCGCCGACGATCCCCAGCGACGGGACCAGGAGAAGGTTGAGGACGACGTTGACGGCGAGGCCCCCCAGCGCAGCGGGCAGGTTGAACTCGGTGCGGCCCGTGCGGCCGAGGATCACCACCATCACCAGGTAGAGCGCGTAGAGGGTGACCGCAATCGAGATCAGGCCGACCGCTTCGTAGGAGTCGAAGTACCTCGGGTCGGCGAGGGCGCGGACGATCCAGCGCGAGAACAGCCACATCCCGGTGACGACAAGAGTGCAGCCGGCGACGAAGAGGGTGACGACGGTGGCGTAGAAGCGGCGCGCCTCCTCGTCGTCGCGGATCGAGTAGGCGAGCGGCGGCCAGGCGAGCTGGAAGCCGCGGACCAGGACGTTGACCGCCTGCGCGAACTTGACCGCCAGCGAGTAGAGGCCGGCCTCGGCGAGGCCGACGGTGCGGACGATGATGATCCGGTCGATGACGTTGAGCAGGTAGAGCGAGACCTCGGCCGGCATCGTCGGCAACCCGAAGCGCAACAGCCGCAGCAGCAGCGCCCGCTCGAAGAGCAGCGAGAGGCGGTGCCGGTGGACGACGATCAGCGCGACGACGAAGGCGGCGCCGCTGGCGTAGCTGCCGAGCAGCAGGCCGCGGGCGCCCTCGCCGGCGACGACCACGAGCACCACGGTCAGCCCGATCGCGGCCAGGACGTTGAGGATCGTCGTGAGGAAGAAGGCTCGGGCGCGCTCTTCGAGCCGGAACAGGGTGAGCAGGTACTCGTGCATGGTCAGCACCCAGAGGCCGCCGATCGCGAGCCGGGCGAGGTCGGGGGCGGGCTCGTCGAGCAGCGCTTCGGAGATCGGCCCCGCGAGGGGCAGCGCCGCAAGCGCCGCCACGGTCGAGAGCCAGAAGAGGGCGGCGAAGGTGCTGGCGACGACCCGGCCGGGGTCCTCGTCGTCCTTGTAGTAGAAGCGCATCACCGCCTCGATCAGGCCGAACCGGACGACGATGCTGATCGCGACGACGGTGGCGAACATCACCTCGGCGGCGCCGTAATCGTCGGGGCTGAGGTAGCGCGTATAGAGCGGCAGCAGCGCGACCGCGATCAGCTTCGAGAGGATGCTGGCCGCGGTGTAGGCGGCGCCGGTCGTGGCGAGGCGGCGCAGGTAGCCCGACATCAGACGCGCGAGGTCGCGGGCTCGCTCGCCGGGGCGCGTGCGGCGGGCGGCGGGTTGGCCGCGGGCGCCGCCGCGAGCGAGGCGCCGACCGCGAGCAGGACCCAGGTGATCGGGTCCTCGAAGAAGCCGGCGTAGGACATCGTGTGGACCAGGAGCGCTACGAAGGCGGCGAGAACGGCGCTCCGGGCCGCGGGTCCTGTCGCCGTAGGGGGCCCACCACCCCCGCGAGGGGGGTGGTCCCCCCCTACGACGCCACCCGCGGCAGGAGGCGTTCTGATTCCCGTGCTCATGGTCCACAGGGCTACGCAGATGAGGGCCAAATATGCGGCGAAGCCGATCAGGCCCTGCTCGGCGAGGACGGTTACCGGCTGGGTGTGGGAGGCCGAGACCGGGGCGTCCTGGTTCTCCCGGTTGACCCGGTAGGCCTCTTCGAAGGAGCCCGAGCCGTAGCCCCAGAGGGGACGTTCGGCGAACAGGTCGATGCCGCCGGAGATCAGGTTGCTGCGGCCGCTGGTGTCTTTGTTCAGGGTGTCGGCGTCGAACCCGGAGCTGCCGACCAGCAGCACCGCGACAACCGCGACGAGGGTCCATTTCCAGCTCCACCGGATCGCCGCCAGCGCCGCCAGGCCGGCCAGCAGGGCGATGTAGCTGGACTGCGAGAAGGTCTGCGCCAGCCCCAGCCAGAGCACCGCGACGAGGACGGTCAGCAGCGCGAAGTCCCGGCGCCCGCGAACCCAGAGCAGGGTCGCGGTGGCGAGCACGATGACCAGCGCCAGGTACCGCCCGTAGACGTTGGGGTCCCAGAACACCGAGTTGACGCGGAAGTAGGTGTGGAAGTCGTTGGCGCGGATCACCTGGTCGTTCCAGAACAGCTCCCGGGTCGCGTACTCGACGCTGCCGACCGCGACGAAGGCGAGCGCCTCGACGCAGACCAGGGCCAGGACCCAGGTGAGCAGGCGGCGGTCCCACTCGACGTCGCGGATCAACCCGTAGGCGACCGTGAAGGGAACCAGGAAGAAGCAGACGTTCTGCAGCCCCTTCGAGAAGTCCTCGGAGTAGAGGAGCTGGAGGGCGTAGAGGACGACCACGGTCGCCAGGACGATCGGCAGCCAGTTGGGGGCGCTGCGGCGGGCGGGTCCTGTCGCCGTAGGGGGCCCACCACCCCCGCGAGGGGGGTGGTCCCCCCCTACGACGCCACCCGCCCGAGTAGAGGCGAAATTAGGCGCCCGGACTCGGAGGGCTGCGGCGATTACGCCGCCGGCGATCACCAGGTAGAGGGGGACGAGGAGGTTGGCGGTGTCGCCGCCCGCCTCGAGGGGGATGCGGAAGGGGAGGGCGAAGACGATCAGCAGGGGCAGCAGGCGGGGCCAGCGATAGAAGAGGGCACCGAGGGCGGCGACCGCTCCCGCGGCGATCGCCAGCAGGGCGATGACGCGGCCGGTGTCGCCGCGCAGGTCGGCGATCTGGGCGGTGTGCCACTGGTCGCCGAGGATCAGGATCGGGGAGAACGCGACCGCCACCAGCATCGCCGCGACGCGCAGCCGGCCGCGCGGCAGCAGGATCGTCGCCGCCGCGGCGGCGACCGCGAGCAGCACCCCGGCCGCGGCGAGCAGCTCGCTCACGATCCCGACTCCCCGCAGGCCGACCCGACCCCCGGCTTGGCGCGGTGCAGGCGGATCGCGCCCGGAGCGACCAGGGTGCGGTCCTGGCCGAGCAGTTTGACCCGCAGCTTGTAGCGGCCCGGGCGGGCCGTCCCGCCGCCGCGTTGGCGGCCGTCCCAGAAGTAGGTGTGGAACCGGTAGCGCTTCAGGAACTCGTCGCGGGCGAGGGTGTAGACGACCCGGCCCCCCGGCCTGACGATCTGCACGGTGCCGTCGTCGGAGCGGGTGGTGCGGAAACGGATCCGCACCCGGTCGAAGCGGCAGTCGTCGTTCGGGGTGAAGCTGCGGACCGGCTTACGCGGCTTGCCCTGCTTCGGCGGGTTGGGATTGGGGACGGCGAGAAAGGTGACCCGGTCGAGGACCAGCGGGTCCCGCTTCACATGCAGCGCGTAGGCGAAGGCGGCGACGGTGGCGAGGACGAGGAGGGCGAAGACGAGGGCCGCTGCGCTGCCTCGCTCAACCGGCCGCCGAGGCATCGTCCTCGCCGACGACGACCGCGACCGTGGCGCCTTCCGCGACACCCTCGACTTCCGCGGTGATCAGCTCGACCTTCTGGATCCCCAGCGCTTTCGCGACCCGCTTCGCCTCCGGGGCGCTGCCACGCTCGTACATGACGACGCTCTCGCTGAAGCCGCCGGCGGTGTTGCCGACCGCGCCGAGCCCGAACCCGGCGCCCTCGACCTGGTCGCCGACCGTGGCGGCCAGGCCGGAGACCGCGGTGCCGTTGAGGACCGAGACCTCGATCTCGCCCGCCGGCGTCGGCTGCGCCTGCGCCTGTTTCTGCTGCTGCTGCTTGGCATTGCCGCCCTGCCCGCCGCTGCCCGCCTGCGCCCCGTTCTCGGAGCCGCCCAGCACCAGGAATGCCGCCGCCCCGGCGGCGACCAGGAGGACGACGAAGAGGCCGACCAGGTAGCGCGGCTCGGCAAGCCGGTCCCCGATCCCCGCCAGACCGGACCGCAGCCGCTCGCCGCGGCCCGTCTCCGGCAGCCCCGCCTCGCGGCGGCGGCGTCGCTCCTCGCGCTCGTCGAGCGCCTCGCGCTCCGCGGTGCGCACCTGTTCCAGCTCGCGCAGCTCTTCGGCCCGCTGCGCGGCGGTCGCCGAGGTCGCCTCTTTGCGCTCCGCGTCACGCTCCGGCGCCGAGCCCGCCCACTCACGGAGGCGGCGGATGTCGCGGCTGTGGGTGAACGAGAGCAGGGCCAGCACCGCAAGGCCGAGAAACGCGGCCAAGCCGGCAAAAGCGCCAATTTGTTCGATCACCTCGACCAAGTGGGCTGCGAGAGGCTACTCGTCGTAGACGACCGCCGCGCCCCCGCCCGGCGCCGCGATCAGGTCAACCACCCGCTGCGACAAGTTAGCCTCATCGCCGGCCAGCACCAGGTGTTCAAGCGAATTGAGCGTCGACTCGACCCAATCGTCGTCGAGCGGCGCCGCCCGGACAGCCCGGTTGATCCGCTTCGAGGCGGTCGCCTGCGGGGTCTCCCCGCTGGCGAACAGCTCCTCGTGCAGCTTCTCCCCGGGGCGCGGCTTGGTGAACTCGATCGCGATGTCCCGCTCGGGCTCATACCCGGCCAGCCGAATCATGTTGCGGGCCAGGTCGACGATCTTCACCGGTTCGCCCATGTCGAGGACGAAGACCTCGCCCTTGCCGGCGCCGATGTCGCCGGCCCGGATCACCAGCTGCACCGCCTCGGGGATCGTCATGAAAAAGCGGGTCATCTCCGGGTGGGTGACCGTGACCGGGCCGCCGCGCTCGATCTGGGAGCGGAAGATCGGCACCACGCTGCCCGAGGAGGCGAGCACGTTGCCGAACCGGACCGAGGCGAACCGGGTGCCGGGGTGGGCGTGGCCGGCCGCCTCGACGATCCACTCCGCCATCGCCTTCGAGGCGCCCATCACGGTCTGCGGGCTGACCGCCTTGTCGGTCGAGATCAGGACGAAGCGCTCGACCTTGGAGGCGGCGGCGGTCTCGGCCGCGACCCGGGTCGCGATCGCGTTGTTGCGGACCGCCTCCAGCGGGTTGGCCTCCATCAGCGGCACGTGCTTGTAGGCGGCGGCGTGGAAAACGACGCCGGGCTTGAAGCGCTGCATCACCTCGAGCATCCGGCCCGGCTCCTTGCAGTCGGCCAGCACTGCCTCGACGTTGGTGAAGTGGCGCTCCTCGACCATCTCGCGGTCGATCTGGAAGAGGTTGTCCTCGGCGTGGTCGAGCATCACCAGCAGCCGCGGGTCGACCCGGGCGATCTGACGGCAGAGCTCGGAGCCGATCGAGCCGCCGGCGCCGGTGACCAGGACGATCCGGTCGCGCAGGTAGGCGCCGACCCGGTCCAGCTCGGCGACCACCGGCTCGCGTCCGAGCACGTCCTCGACCTGGACCTCGCGCAGCTGCCTGTTGAGCTGGACGCCGCCGCGCAGCAGCTCGAACACGGTCGGCAGGGTGCGGACCGGGACCTCGCGCTCGCGGCAGGCGGCGACCACCTTGCCGCGCACCGTGCCCGGCGCCGAGGGGATCGCGATCACCACCTCGTCGGGTTCGGTCTCGTCGAGGATCGCGGCGATCTCGTCAGTCGAGCCGAGCACCTTCAGGCCCAGCATCCGCATCCCCCGCTTGCGGGCGTCATCGTCGACGAACCCGATCGCGGTGGCGCCGAGGTTGGGGTTGAGCTGCAGCTCGCGGACCACCATCTGGCCGCCGGAGCCGGCGCCGACCACCAGCACCCCGTGCCGGGGCAGGCGCGCGGTCCGCGAGGGCCGCTCGACGATCAGCCGCACCGCCAGCCGGGCACCTGCGATCAGGACCAGGGTGAGGACGAAGTCGGTGACCTCGACCGAGCGTGGCAGCGAGGTCTGGAACGGCTGCACGACGGCAAAGAGGATGACCAGCAGGGCGCTGGAGACGGCGACGGCGCGGAGGATCAGCATGAAGTCGCGGCCGCTGACGTAGCGCCACCACTTCTGGTAGAGCCCGAAGGCGGCGAAGATCGCGACCTTGCCGACCACGACGAAGCCGACCGTCTGCGCGAACAGCTCCTCGTAGCGCTGTGGCCAGCCGCCAGCTTCGTCGAGGAAGCGGAGCTGGAAGGCGAGGAAGTAGGCAAGCGCCACCAGCAGGGCGTCGGCCGCCACCTGCAGGACCCGGTTGCGATACACCGGATGGTTGAGCCGGCTCACGATTGGGGCAGTTTACGGCCCCTTTACCGGAATCCATACGATGTGCCGCTCCGATGGGCCAGATCTACCTCGCCAGCATCACCGACTTCTTCCTCGACCCGATCGTCAACGCGGGCACCGACTTCATCAGCGCCACCGGGCTGCCGGCGGTCTTCGTGCTGATGCTGCTCGAGTCGGCCTGCCTGCCGGTGCCCAGCGAGGCGATCATGCTGTTCGCCGGCTCCAGCGTCGCCGCCGGCGACTTGACCCTGTTCGGGGTCGTCGCGGCCGGGGTGCTCGGCAACCTGGTCGGCTCCTGGGTCGCCTACGCGGTCGGGTACTTCGGCCGAATCGACCTGCTGGAGAAAAACCGGTTGATCCACCTGCCGCCCAAGTACCTGAAATGGGCCGACGACTGGTTCGAGCGCTACGGCGACGCAACCGTCTTCTTCTCGCGGATGCTGCCGATCATCCGCACCTTCATCTCGCTGCCGGCCGGGATCGCCAAGATGCCGTTCTGGCGCTTCACGGTGCTGACCCTGCTCGGCTGCATCCCCTGGGTGCTGATGCTGGCGCTGATCGGCAAGGGGGTGGGCGACAACTGGGAAGAGTGGCGCGACCACCTGCACTACCTCGACTACGCGGTGGTCGCGGTGGCGGTGCTCGGCCTCGGCTACTACCTCCTGCGCCGGCGGCGCGGCGGCGGCCCCGGCGAGGGCGACGCCGGCCAGAGCAGCGAGGCCACCGACCCCAGCCGGGCTTGAGCGAGGGGCGGATCCCGGCCCGGCGCGCTCTGGCGCTGGGGCTCGTCCAGGGGCCGACCGAGCTGCTGCCGGTCTCCAGCTCCGCCCACATCGTCCTCGTCCCCTGGTTGGCCGGGTGGGACTGGGACCAGCTCGACCCGGAGCTGCGCAAGAGCTTCGAGGTGGCGCTCCACACCGGCGCCGCGGCGGCGCTGCTGGTCGGGCAGCGACGGCTGATCGGCGAGGAGCTGCGGCGCTTCGACCGCGACCGGGCGCTGCTGCTGGCGCTCTCCTTCCTGCCCGCGGCGGCGATCGGGTACGGCCTGGAGCGGCCGATCGAGCGCCGCCTCGGCGGGCCGCGGGCGACCGCCGCCGGCCTGCTGGCGGGGGCGGCGGCGATGTTGGTCGCCGACCGGCGACCGCAGCTGCGCAGCCGCGGCGAAACGGTCCCGGCCGACGGGCTGGCGCTGGGGCTCGCCCAGGCGGCGGCGCTGGCGCCGGGCGTCTCCCGCAACGGCGTCACCCTGGCCGCGGCCCGCTGGCGCGGCCTCTCGCGAGAGCAGGCGAACCTGCTCTCGCGGACGATCGCGCTGCCGATCATCCTCGGCGCCACCGCGCTGAAGGGCGCCCGCCTGGCGCGCCGCGGCAGCTCCCCGCAGCTGCGGCGCTCGCTGGCGCTCGGCGCCGCCGCGTCCTTTGCCTCCACCCTCGCCTCGCAGCGCCTGATCGGCCTGGTCGAGCGCGACCGGGCGCTCTGGCCCTACGCGGCCTACCGCGGAGCGCTGGCGGCCACCGTGCTGCTGAAGCTGCGCCGCTCCGGGCGCTGAGGCCTAACTCCAAATTTTGGTCTTATTTGGATGTCGTTGGATATTCCTGGTATAACTCCAAATCCAAATGAGATTTGGAGTTCTTTGGAGATCCCGTGCACCTGGCCACGGCGCCGAGCGTCGATGAGCTCCTCGCGCGGCTGAGCGCCCGCGAGGTGGCCGCTGCCCTGCAGGCGAACCCTGACGGACAGGGCAACCGCTATCTGCACTGGGACAAGCTGACGCGGATGGAGCCGCCTGCGGGGCTCAGCCACGATCAGTGGTGGCTGAAGCTGAAGATCGCTCGCCAGGCTCAGTGGCGAGCGCTGCCGCTCTCCGACCGAGAGGGGAACCCATTGGGCTTCACCCTGCCCGAGCCAGCCGAGCGAGCGGTCCACCGGGTCGAGGAGCGACACGCGATGGCGGTCGGGGCGCGCGACCCGCTGCCGTCGCAACGTGAGGCGCGGCGGCGCCTGTTCGTCAACTCGCTGATGGAGGAGGCGATCCGCTCCAGCCAGATCGAGGGAGCGGCGACCTCACGGGAGGATGCGAAGGAGCTGCTGCGCGACGAGCGGCGGCCTCGGGACCGCGGCGAGCGGATGATCGCCAACAACTACCGGGCGCTGCAGTTCGTGCGCGCGGAGGTCGGCGAGCTGACGCCGGAGGCGGTGCTGGAACTGCACCGGATCCTGACCGAAGGGACGCTTGACGAGCCCGAAGCGGCGGGACGGCTTCAGCGTCCGGGCGAGGAGCGGGTGCGGGTCTTCGAGCGGGACGGCGGCAAGGCGATCCACCTGCCGCCCCCGGCCGAGCAGCTGCCCCACCGCCTGGAGCTGCTTTGCGAGTTCGCCAATGCCGACGAGGACAGCGCCCCCTTCGTGCATCCCGTCGTGCGGGCGATCCTGCTCCACTTCTGGCTGGCCTACGACCACCCCTTCCTGGACGGCAACGGCCGCACCGCCCGCATCCTCTTCCTCTGGGGCATGAGAAACCGCGGCTACCGCTTCGCCGAGCTGCTGCCCCTGTCGCGGCTGATCCACCTCGCGCCCGGGCGGTACAGGCGGGCCTTTCTGGAAACCGAGACCGACGGAGGGGACACCACCCACTTCCTCCTGCACCAGCTGGACGTGATCGAGCGGGCAATCGCCGACCTCGATCGATACGTCGAGCGGAACGCTGCCGAACAGGAGGACGTGAAGCTGCTGCTGCATGACGTCGAGGGGATCAACGGGCGGCAGCTGGTCCTGCTCACCCACGCCCTCAAGCATCCCGGGCACGAGTACACCTTCGCCGGGCACGCCCGCAGCAACCTGGTCACCCATGAGACCGCCAGGGCCGACCTGGGCGGGCTGGGCGAACGCGGTTTTCTCATCCGCCGCCGCCGCGGGCGCGCCTATGTCTTCGAGCCCGCCCCTGACCTGCCGCGGCGACTGAAAGAATCGACGGCGTGACCGACGCGTACGCAAAGGCCGGGGTCGACCAGGGCGCCGCCGACTCGGCGGTGGCCGGGCTGGTCCGGGCGCTGGGCGCGATCCGGCTCGACCGGCCCTCGGCGCAGGTGCCGCTGCCGGGGCACTACGCGAGCGTCGTGCGGATCGACGAGCGGACCGGGATCGCGCTCTCCACCGACGGGGTGGGGACGAAGCTGCTGGTCGCCGAGGAGCTGGGGCGTTACGACACGGTCGGGATCGATTGCGTGGCGATGAACGTCAACGACGTGATCTGCGTCGGCGCCGAGCCGCTGGCGATGCTCGACTACGTCGCGGTGCAAAGAGCCGAGCCGCGGGTCTGCGAGGAACTCGGGGTCGGGTTGGCGCGCGGGGCGGAGCTGGCCGGGGTCGAGATCCCCGGCGGCGAGCTCGCCCAGCTGGGAGACCTGGTCTCCGGGGTCGACATCTCCGGCGCCTGCTTCGGCACGGTGTCGCTCGACGCGATCGTCGACGGCAGCGCGGTCGAGCCGGGCGACTCGGCGATCGGGCTGCCCTCCTCGGGCATCCACTCCAACGGCTACACCCTGGCCCGCACGGCGCTGGCCGGGATCCCGCTCGGCGAGGACCCCGAAGGTCGGCTCGGGCGGCCGCTCGGCGAGGCCCTGCTGGAGCCGACCGAGATCTACGTCAAGCCGGTGCTCGAGCTGCTGCGCTCCGAGGTCGACGTCCGCGGCCTCGCCCACATCACCTCCGGCGGCACCGGCAACCTGCTGCGGCTGGCGGCCGAGGTCGGGTACGAGATCGACGCGCCGCTGCCGGTGCCGCCGATCTTCGAGCTGGTCCAGGAGCGGGGCGAGGTCTCCGACGACGAGATGCACGAGGTCTTCAACATGGGCTGCGGGTTCTGCGTCGTCGTCCCCCCCGCCGACGAGCCGCGAGCGCTGGAGCTGCTGCGCGCCCACTACCCGACGGCGCAGCGAATCGGCCGCGCCACCGACTCCGTCGGCAACGTGACCCGCCGCTGAGTTGGCGTTTTTGCACCGCCATGCACGGAAAAGCGCCAGCCCAGCGGGGTTCTATGGTTGGCGCGGCAAGTGACTGACCGAGCTCCGACCAGCGCGCAGATGATCGGGACCGTGCTCTCCGGCCGGTACAAGCTGGAGGCGAAGCTGGGCAGCGGCGGGATGTCGACCGTCTACCTGGCCAAGGACACGACCCTCGACCGGCCGGTCGCGGTGAAGGTGATGCACCGCGAGATGTCCGAGCAGCCCGACCAGCTGGAGCGGTTCCGCCAGGAGGCGCGGGCGGTCGCCAAGCTCTCCCATCCCAACGTGGTCGCCGTGATCGACGCCGGCGAGGACCACGGCCACCCCTACATCGTCTTCGAGTACGTCGAAGGCGAGACGCTGAAGCAGCTGATCGGCAGGGTCGGGGCGCTCGACCCGCAGGAGGCGATCGCCTACGCGATCGAGGTCGCCCGCGGGCTGACCGTCGCCCACGGCCGCAACATGGTCCACCGCGACATCAAGCCCCAGAACGTGTTGATCGACTCCGAGGGGCGGGCGAAGCTGACCGACTTCGGGATCTCCCGCCAGCTCGAGCAGGACGGGATGACCGCGACCGGCCGGGTGCTGGGGACGACCGACTACGTGGCGCCCGAGCAGGCGATGGGACACGCGGTCGACCCCCGCTCCGATCTCTACTCGCTCGGCGTCGTGCTCTACGAGATGTTGGTCGGCCAGGTCCCGTTCCACGCCGACAGCCAGGTCGGGGTGGCGATGAAACACGTCAACGAAGAGCTGCCCGATGTTCAGCAGCGCCGGCCCGAGCTCTCTGCGGCGACCGCGCTGGTGGTCGAGCGAGCCACGGCCAAGGACCCCTCGCGCCGCTACCAGGAGGTCGGCGAGATGATCGACGACCTCTCGACCGCGCTCGAGGTCGAGGCGGCGCGGGCCGGGTCGACGACCGGCGAGGCGACCAGCGTGCTCGACGCGGTGCCGCCCGCGAAGCGCAAGCTATCGACCCGGGCCCGCCTCTCCTGGGCGGCGATCGCCCTGCTGGTCCTGGTCGGCGCCGGGGCGCTGGCCGCCGTGCAGCTGATCAGCAGCGGCGACAGCCCGGGCGGAGGGGGCGGGGCGCTGCAGGGCAAGGGCAGCGCGGTGCCGCTCGAATCGGCAACCGACTTCGATCCGGCCGGCGACGGCGAAGAGGATCCGGAGGCGATCGGCTTCAGCGTCGACGGCAACCCGACCGGGACCGCCTGGACCAGCGAGCACTACGACGACGAGCAATTCGCCGGCACCAAGTCCGGGGCGAATCCGGGCGTCGGCCTCTACGTGACCGCCGAGTCGCTGGCCAACCCGACCCGGATGGTCGTCCAGGGGGCACCCGGGTGGGATGGCGAGATCTACGTCGCCGAGGCCGGACCGCCGCCCGAGCTCGAAGAATGGGACGGACCTGTGGCCACCGTCGTCGATGCCGCCGAGAGCGAGGAGATCCCGCTCAGCCTCTCGGCGCCGGCGCGCTATTTCCTGATCTGGTTCACCAGGGCGGCGCCCTCGCTCGACCAGGAAGGTCGCTACCAACTCGAGATCAGCGACGTGAAGCTGTTCGAGTGATCCCTACGGCGCGGCGGCTTCTTCTTCACCGCCGGCGGCGCGCTTGCCGACCACGATCGTCACTTCCTGGCGCGGTTCCAGCTCCGCCCCGGGTGGCGGGAACTGGTCGAGCACGCGGCCGACCTGCTCGGCGACGTCGGTTTCTTCTTCTTCCACCGACGGGGTGAGGCCGGCGGCGCGGACGGCTTCTACCGCTTCGCGGCGTTCGCGGCCGATCACGTTCGGCACCGTCGCCGTCGCCTCGCCGGAGGAGACGACGATCGCGACCTGCGAGCCGCGGCCGACCTCGGTCCCCGCTTCCGGCGACTGGGAGACGACCTCCCCGGCGGGGACCTCGCTTTCTTCTTCGGTGACGACCGGCTCCAGGCCGCGGCCGCGGATCCGTTCGACCGCGACGCCGCGCTGGACGCCGACCAGGACCGGCACGGTGACCTGCTTCGGGCCGCGTGAGACGAAGATCGTCACGGTCGAGCCGTTGGTGACGGTGGAGCCGCCGGAAGGTCTCGAGTAGACGACGGCGTCCGCCTCGACGCTGTCGGAGTTGACCCTTTCGACGTCGACCTCGAAGCCTGCCGCTTCGAGCCGTTCGGTTGCTTCCTCGACGCTCAGCCCGGCGACCCCCGGGACCTTGCCGGTGCCGGGGCCGGCGCTGACGAACAGCGTCACCTCCGGCTTCGAGCAGAAGAAGCCGAGGAGGGCGCAGTCGAGCGAGGTCTCGCCCGGGGTCGGGTTCTGCTCGATCACCTCGTTGACCGGGGCCTGGCGCTCGACCCGATTCACCTCGGCGACCTCGAAACCGTCCTGCTGAAGCAGGGCGATCGCGACGTTGAGCGGGTTTTCGGTCACCCTTGGCACCTCGGTCGAGTTGTCGCGGGTCAGCGCCAGCCCGACCAGGACGCCGGCGAGGATCGCCGCGACCACCGCGATGGCTATCCAGCGGCGCCTCCGGCGCTCCTCCTCGTCCGGCGGCGGCGGCTCGACCGCGACCGGCGGTGGCAGGGCGCCGAAGTCGGCGGTGCCGGGACCGCCCGGCTCGCTCATCGCGGCGTCGAGCGCGGCGATGAATGCGTCGGCGCTCTGGAAGCGCTGGCCGGGGTCCTTCTCCAGCGCCCGCATCGCCACCCCGTCGAGCGCCGGAGTGATCCGCGGGTTGACCGAGCTCGGCCGCAGCGGCGTCTGCGAGACCTGTTTCATCGCCACCGCGACGGCGCTTTCGCCCTCGAAGGGGACGCTGCCGGTCAGCGCCTCGTAGAGGATCACCCCGATCGAGTAGAGGTCGGAGACCGCGGTCACGCCGTGACCCTGCGCCTGCTCGGGCGAGAGGTAATGCGGGGTGCCCATCACCGAGCCGGTCTGGGTGATCTCCGAGACCCCGGCGCGGGCGATCCCGAAGTCGGTGACCACCGCCTTGCCCTCCGGGTCGACGATCACGTTCTGCGGCTTCAGGTCGCGGTGGACGATCCCGTTGCGGTGGGCGAAGCGGGCCGCCTCGAGCACCTGGCGGACCAGCGGCACCGCCTGCTCCGCTGTCAGGCCACGGTCGATCAGCTGCTTCAGGGTCGGCCCCTCCACGTACTGCATCGCGATGTAGTACGTGCCGTCGAACTCGCCACGGTCGTAGACGGCGACCACGTTGGGGTGCTGGAGCCCGGCGGCGTGCTCGGCCTCGCGGCGGAAGCGCTCGACGAACTCACGGTCCTGGGCGAAGCGACGGTGCAGGACCTTGAGCGCCACCCGGCGCTGCAGGTGGGTGTCCTCGGCCAGCCAGACGTCCGCCATGCCGCCCGCCCCGAGCCGCTCCAGCACCCGGTAGCGCCCGTCGACCGTCTCCCCCGCGCCGACCTCGCTCATTCGCCGCTCCCGAGCAGAGCTTCCGCGACGTCGCGGAAGATCGGCGCGGCCGCGGTGCCGCCGAACTGTTCGGTGCACTCGACCGTGACCGCGATCGCGATCTCGGGATCCTCGGCCGGCGCGAAGCCGATGAACCAGGCCTGGTTGGGGTCGGCGACGCCGGCGCAGGACTCGTTGCCGGGGGTTTCCGCGGTGCCCGTCTTGCCGGCCACCGCCACCCCGGTGATCGCCGCCGCCGTCCCGGTCCCTTCGCTGACCACGTCCTCCATCGCGATCGTCAGCTCTTCCGCGGTCTCCTCGCTGACCGCCTGCCGGTACTCGGCGGGGTCGAGGCTGTCGGTGACCCGGCCGTCGGGGTCGACCACACGGCTCCAGATCTGCGGTCGCATCAGCTTGCCGCCGTTGGCGATCGCCGCCGCCACCATCGCGTTCTGCAGCGGCGTCACCAGCAACCGCTCCTGGCCGATCGCGACCCGGGCCAGGTCGACCGGGTCGCCGGCCCGCAGCAGGTCCTCGCCTTCGAAGACGCCGCTGGTCGAGAGCGCGTCGGCGGGGATGTCGATCGGTGGCTTCGAGTTGAACCCGAACCGCTCCATCTGCTCGAACAGGGTCTCGTTGCCGACTTTCTCGCCGAGCTGGCCGAACCAGGTGTTGACCGAGTTGGTCAACGCCGTCGCCAACCCGATCGGACCGAAGCTCTGGTCGAAGTCGTTGGCGAGCGGTTTGGTTTCGAAGGTCATCGGCGAGGGCGCGGCAAAGGTCGTGTCGGCGTCGATCGCGCCGCTTTCGAGGGCGGCGGCGGCGGTCACAACCTTGAAGGTCGAGCCGGGCGGATACTGGCCCTGGGTGGCGCGGTCGACCAGCGGCGCTTCCAGTTCGTTGGCGTTCAGCCGTTCGAGTTCGGTCGGGATCCGGTTGGGGTCGTAACTCGGCTTCGAGGCCATCACCCGGACCCGGCCCGTCTTCGGCTCGATCGCCACCACCGAGCCGAACCCGGTCGCCTCGAGGCCGTCGAGCGCCACCCGCTGCGCGGCCGAGTCGAGGTTGGTGACGACGTCGTTGCCCTCCTGGTCGCGGTCGAGGAATTCATCGAGGATCGAGCTGAACTCGGAGCCCTCGCCGACCAGCTCGTCGTTGTGGAACTGCTCGAACTCGGTGTCGCCCTCGCGCACGAAGCTGTACCCGATCGGGTGCCCGTAGAGCGGGCCGTCGGGGTAGCGGCGCACGTAGCGCAGCGCCGTACCGGTCCCCTTCGGCACCGACCTGGCGATCACCTCGCCATCGGCGGTGAGGATGCGGCCGCGCGGGATCTGCTGCTGCTCGAGCAGCGGCCGGCTGTTGGCCTCCTCTTCGCGCAGCGCCTCGGCCTCGAACACCGACCAGTAGGAGGTGAACCCGACCAGGACCGCGAACAGCGCCACGAAGAAGGCGAAGAGCTTGACGATCTGGCGGTTCACGTCGCCCCCATGGCCAGCCCCCGACCGCCCGGGCGGTCGGCTTCGCGGCGGGCTCGGTCGGAGACCAGCAGCAGCAGCGCGGTGAGCACGAAGTTGGCGACGATCGAGCTGCCGCCGTAGCTGATGAAGGGCAGGGTGACGCCGGTCAGCGGGATCACCCTGGTGACGCCGCCGATGATCACGAAGGCCTGGAAGGCGAAGACCGCGGTCAGCCCGGTCGCCAGCAGCTTCGAGAAGCCGTCGTTGGCGAGCAGGGCGATCTTGAAGCCGCGGGCGGCGATCAGCAGGTAGATCAGGATCACCCCGCAGGCGCCGAACAGGCCCAGCTCGTTGACGATCAGCGAGTAGATCGTGTCGGTCTGGGCCGCCGGCAACAGCGGGGTATCGGTGCCGGGGATCGTGATCAGCCCCTGGGCGAAGCCCTGCCCGAAGAGGCCACCGTCAGCCTGGGCGAAGATCGACTGCAGGATCTGGTAGCCGGCGTTTTCGGGTTCGTTGTAGGGGTCGAGCCAGATCTCCACCCGGGCCTGGACATGGGGCACGGTGCTGGCGAAGAACCAGGCGCCGGCGAGGAACATCGCCATCCCGATCGCCACGAACGAGAAGCGGGCGGTGGCGACGTAGAGGAGAGCGAGGAAGGCGGCGAAGAACATCAGCGAGCTGCCGAGGTCGCGGATGAAGACGAGCATGAACATCGCCGCCCCCCAGACGACCAGCATCGGCCCGAAGTGCTTGAGTGGCGGCAGGGTGACCCCGAGCACCCGCCTGGCGCCGACGATCAGCACCTCGCGGTGCTCGCGCAGGTAGCTGGCGAGGAAGACGACGATCGCGATCTTCGAGAACTCGGCCGGCTGGAAGGCGATCGGGCCGATCTTCACCCCGAGGTAGGCGCCGTTGACCTGCTGCCCGATCCCCGGCACTCGCGGCGCCAGCAGCAGCAGCAGGCCGACCGCGGCGATCGTGTACCGGTAGCGCTCCAGCACCTCGTAGTCGCGCAGCAGCTGGATCGTCAGCGCGAAGAGGACGAGGCCGAGCACGAACCAGTTGGCCTGGTCGCGGGCGAGGCCGTCGTCGATCCGGTAGATCATCACCAGGCCGAAGGCGGTCAGCAGCGCGACCAGCGGGAACAGGTAGGGGTCGGCCCTGGGCAGGCGGACGCGCAGGTAGAGGTGGGTGGCGAGGCAGACGGCGAAGAAGTAGGCGCCGTAGATCAGGCTGAGGTTGTCGAGTTGGGTCTGCTCCTGGGCGAAGACCGCGGTGAACCCGGCGGTGAGGAGGAGCGCGACGGGAACCAGAGCGATCAGCTCCCGGTTCCGCGCGGACCTCAAGGCACCCCCTCGCTCTGTTCGATGTCCTCGATCAGCGAGACCGCGTCGCCGCGGGAGCGCAGCTTGTGGCCGGTGACCGCGTCCTGGCGCTTCTGCGGCAACGAGTCGGTCTGGATCGGGGTCGAGTAGCGCTCCTGGTAGAGCTCGATCCCGAACGGCAGCTCGTAGGGGACGCCGCGGTAGAGGGAGACGCGACCGGCGTCGTCGGTGCCGAGGAACCAGATCTGGCGGTTGCCGTACCAGAGGCCGAAGGCGAGAGCGGCGACGACCAGCAGCCCGGCGACGGCCTTCGCCCCGGTCCGCAGCCAGCGGCGGCGGGAGTGCGCGGCGACCTCCTCGCGGCGTTGCCGGGCTGCGTCGGCGGCGGCGCGGCGGCGCACCTCGGTCGCGGTCAGCCCCGCCTCCTCGGCCGCCGAGCCGACCAGGGTCGCCCCCTCCGGGTTGCCCTGCGCGGGCGCTGCCGCGTCCTCGAGCCGGAAGGCGACGATCGTGATGTTGTCGCGGCCACCGGCGCGGTTGGCTTCGTCGACCAGGGTCCGGACCGCCGCCTCCAGCGAGGTGGCGCGGGAGAGCACCCGGGCGATGTGCTCGTCGTCGAGCATCGTGGTGAGGCCGTCGGAGCAGATCAGGAAGACGTCGCCGGCCTGGGCGGGGACGGTCTGCAGGTCGACCTCGACCTCCGGTTCGGGCCCCAGGGCGCGGGTGATGATCGAACGCTGCGGGTGGTCCTCGGCCTGGGCGTCGGTGAGCTGGCCCTTGCGGCGCATCTCCTCGACCAGCGAGTGGTCGCGCGTGAGCCGCTCGAACCTGCCTTCGCGCAGCCGGTAGGCGCGGCTGTCGCCGACGTGGCCGATCGCCACCTCCTCGGAGGAGGCGTCGAGGATCGCCGCGGTCGTCGTCGTCCCCATCCCGGCCAGGTTGGGGTCGGTGCGAGCGAGCTCGTGGACCGTCCGGTTGGCGAGCTCGATCGTCTCGCGCAGGACCCGCTCCGGCGGCTGCTCCGGCAACCCCCGCTCAAAGGTCTCGACCACCGTCTTGGAGGCAACCTCGCCGGCCTGGGCACCGCCCATCCCGTCGGCGACCACGAACAGCGGCGGCCGGGTCAGGACCGAGTCCTCGTTGGCGTTGCGCTGCCGCCCGGTGTCGGTGCGGAACGCCTCGTCCTCGATCCTCAGCGCCATCTCTCGCCCCACATGCCCTTCACAGCTCGAACCTGAACTCGGTGTCGCCGATCTGCACCGTGTCGCCGTCGATCAGCTCCGCCTCTCCCTGCAGGGTCGCGCCGTTGAGCAGGGTGCCGTTGGTCGAGTTCATGTCCTCGACCACGAACTGGCCTTCGCGCGAGAAGACGCGGGCATGCAGCCCGGAGGCGTAGCGGTCCTGGATCTGCACGTCGGAGTCCTTCGAGCGGCCGATCGAGAGACCTCCGATCAGGTCGAATCGCTGACCCGGGTCGAGGCCGCCGCCACGCTCGACCACGAGCCAGGCGTCGGTGTCGCGGGGAGCCTCGGCGTAGGCGGGGGCGGCGTGGAACCCGGTCGCGTCGGGGGCCGGGGAGACGGTGCGGCGCAGGTCCTTGAGCGCGCTACGGGCGATCGTCAGCAGGAACAGGTAGAGGACGGCGAGGAAGCCGAACTTCAGCGCTACGGAGATCGGGTCGTAGTCCACGGTCGCACCTTACGGCCAGCGGCCGTCACTGCTCGATGTCGAAGACAAAGGTCGTGGTGCCGACGGTGACCCGGTCGCCGGGGTGCAGCCGGGTCGAGCCGACCCGGCGGTCGTTGACCTTGATCCCGTTGGTCGAGCCGAGGTCGACAATCTGCCAGTCGCCCGAGTCGGCGCGGCGCAGCTCGGCGTGGCGGCGGGAGACGTTGGGGTCGGACAGCACGCACTCGACCGACTTCGAGCGGCCGATCGTGGCATGGGGGCCGTCGAGCACGTAGCGGCGGTCGTCGAGCTCGACCACGGCCCGGGTCGAGACCAGGGCGCCAACCGCCTGCTCGGGCCGTTTCGGGCGGCCGCGGTCGCGCTCGCGGACCGCCGAGTAGACCATCGTGTGGCCCTCTTCCCCCTGTTTGGGGCTCTCGCCCTCGTGGGCCGGCGGCTTCACCATCCGCGCCTGGATCCCGAACTCGCCCAGCCGCAGCCGCTCGTCGGTGCTGAACTCGACCGCCGGCCGGGTCAGCAGGTCGTAGCCGCGGCGGCGGGCGTGCTCCAGCAGGTAGCCGGAGAGCTCCTGCTCGAGCGAGCGTTCGTAGCCCTCCAGCTTCGAGTGGTCCTGCTTGGAGAGGTAGACCGTGTACTCGTTGGGAACGTAGACGCGCTGCACCGAGGCGGTCTTGTGGGCGTCCATTTCCTTCGCCAGTTTGCGGGCGAGTTCGACCGGCTGCACCTCGGAGCTGAAGGCGCGGCTGAAGACGCCCTCGACGAGGCCTTCGATTCGGGACTCAAGGTTGCGTAGGACGCTGATCGGAAGGCCTCCTCTGTGGGGCGGTCAGCTCCGGGCGAGCCGAGGACCGGATGAAATCCTAGGGAAGAAGCGCCCCATGGCCGAGGACGAGCCAGGCGCCGACGGCGCCGGCGAGGGCGAGGGCGCCGAGACGGGCGGCGGTGTGGCGGGGGGCGGTGGCGGTTTGGTCGGCGAGCAGGTCCAGCCCGTCCTCGATCGCGGTGCCGAGCTCCTCCAGCGAGGGGCGGTGTTTGGGGCGCGGGGCCAGGCAGGCGTCGACGGTGTCGGCCAGGTCGCGCGGCAGGTCGGGGCGGAGCCGGTGCAGGCGCCGGAAGCGCGAGCCGATCGCCCGCGCCGTGGCGGCGGGGGTGGCGCGCCGGTTGGGGTTCTCGCCGCTCCAGCACTCGTAGAGGACCAGGCCCAGCGAGTAGACGTCGGCCTCGGGACCGACCTCTCTGCCCTCGGCCTGCTCGGGCGCCATGTAGGCGAGGGTGCCGACGACGTCGCCGAGCGCGGTGAGCGGCGCCTCGTCGGCGAGCCGGGCGACGCCGAAGTCCATCAGCTTCGCCCTCCGGTCGCCGTCGACCACCTGGATGTTCTCCGGCTTGATGTCGCGGTGGACGACGCCGCGCGAGTGAGCGTGGTCGAGCGCCTCGCAGAGGTCGGCGCCGATCTCGCCGATCTCGCGGTCGGAGAGCTCGCCGGCCGCGGCGAGCCTGCCGAGCGTGGAGCCCTCGACCAGCTCGGTGACGAGCAGGGCGCTGCCCTCCTCCTCCCCCAGCTCGTAGAGCGTCACGATGCCGGGGTGGTTGAGCCGCGCCGCGGCCTGCGCCTCGCGCAGCACCCGCCGCCCCGCCTCGCCCCGCTGCTCGATCGCCTTGACTGCGACCGAGCGCTCCAGGCGGCCGTCCCAGGCCTCGTAGACAACGCCGAACCCACCGCCGCCGATGCGGCGCTCGATCAGGAAGCGGTTGAGGACCAGGGAGCCGACCAAAGCCCGTTCCCCTTCGCCGCGGAGGAGCGCGATCCTCCGGTCTTCTGGGAAAAAGTCACCGTTTGCGGCCGGTCTTGGCGCGCCGACCAGCCCAAGCTGCATACTCTTCGGCCAGTCCAACCAGCTTGGAGAGCGCCTCTTGGAGGATTCGAGACCACACGAGCCGCCGCGACGCGAGCGGGCCCAACACCGTCCGGAGCGGCAGCAGATCATGCTCCGGAGGGGGCTGGCGCTCGGCGCCGGCCTGCTCGTCCTGATCCTGCTCGTGCTCGGGGTGAAGGGCTGCCTCGATGCCCGCGCCGACCGCGAGCTGAGCGACTACGCCCGCAACGTGACCGAGATCGTCGAAGAGACCTCGCGGACCAGCAAAGCGTTCTTCGGCAAGCTCGAAGACTCCGGCGAACTCTCCGACAGCGAATTCATCGAGGCGGTGAAA
>Ga0210063_1000067_pt1 | contig 33432 bp, 26 predicted proteins | sample Muzzi_PWA_D1_FD_185529 | JGI IMG/M metagenome (GOLD analysis project Ga0210063, IMG submission 185529) | Wetland microbial communities from San Francisco Bay, California, USA, that impact long-term carbon sequestration - Muzzi_PWA_D1 (SPAdes) | ecosystem: Environmental > Aquatic > Marine >... | reverse complement strand
GTACAACTCCAGGAACCGGTGTAGCAGCCCATCCGCGGCGGGGGAGGGGCGCAGGCGGCGGGCGATGGCTTCGTAGGCACCGGGTTTGGCGGCATAGATATCGCGGTACATATCGAGGCGTTCGCGCATCGCCTGGCGATCCATCTCGATGTGGAATTGGGTGCCGTAGACGGGTTTCCCAGCCATGCGGAAGGCCTGGTACGGGCACAGGGGGGAGGTGGCGAGAGCTACCGTCCCGGGCGGCAAGCGGGAGAGTTGGTCGTGGTGCCCCAACTGGGCTGCGAATTCCGGCGCCAAAGCTGCAAACAGGGGATCCTGGAGCCCCCCCTCCGAGACCTGCACCGTGTAGGTGCCCACCTCGGCCCGGGCCTCGTCGTGCACCAGCTCGCCACCCAGCAGGCGGCCCAGGAATTGGTGCCCCCAGCAGGAGCCGACGAAGGGCACCGCTTCATCGATCAGCCGCAGGCTCAGTTCCGCCAGCGAGTCGGTAAAGGGATGATGGTGGAGGGCTGAGTACTCTCCCGCCCCGCCGATGAACACCGCGTCCGCTCCGCGCACGTCGTCGTAGGAGGTATGGGGGTGCTTGACCAGGCTGATGCTCTTCAACTCATCCGTTTTCAACCGCCCCAGCCGGTGGAAACACTGCTGCTCCTGGTGCTCCGCCGCCACATGGGCGCGGATCTGCAGGAGCACGACGCGGCGAAGATGGCGGACGGTCATCGGGGAACGATACTGGAATTGGGGCGGGGGTCAAGGGACCAGCCCTTCCATCAGTCCACCAACTCCTTCGCCCGCCGCGTGGCCTCGACGATGGCCTTGATCAACGTCACCCGCAGTCCGCCCTCTTCGAGGCTCAGGATGCCGTCCACGGTGCACCCGGCGGGGGTGGTGACGGAGTCCTTCAGCAGGGCCGGATGCTGACCGGTTTCGAGCACCATGCGACCGGCTCCCAGGCAAGCCTGGGCGGCCAACTCGGTGGCGACACTGCGGGGTAGCCCCACCTTGACGCCCCCTTCCGCCAGTGCTTCGATGACGATGTAGAGGAAGGCCACGCCGCTGGCGGACAGGGAGGTGACGGCGTCGAAGTAGCCCTCGTCCAGCACCAGGGTGCGCCCCACCCGATCGAAGATCCTCGCGGTCAGTTCCAGGTGCTGGTCCGTGGCGTGGGAACCGCGGCAGAGGGCGGTCATGCCGGCCCCCACCAGGCTGGGGGTGTTGGGCATCACCCGCACCACCGGTACCGGTTTGGAGAGGTGTTGCTCGATCATCTGGGAGGTCACTCCGGCGAAGATGCTCACCAGGAGTTGCTCTTCCCGCAGTACGGGATCCAACTGCCGCAGGAGATCGGCGGCCCCTTGAGGTTTGACGCACAGCAGGATCACCTCGGCGTCGGAGGCCGCCTGGGCATTGTCCAGGGTGGTTTCGATGCCCAGCTCCTCGGTCAAACGGTTGAGGCGGCTCTGATGGCGCGCGGTGCCGACGATGTTCTCCGCTGGCAGGGCGCCGGTGGAGAGCAGAGCGCGGATGAGCGTTTCGCCCATCTTGCCCGCTCCGAGGACGGCGAGGCGTTGGATGGCTAGTGGTTCCATGATGTTTCCTCGGGGTGAGGTCGATAGGAATGCGGCTGGCCCTGCGAAAGCCTGTCTTCTTCGCCAGGCTTTCTCGGTCGAGCCAACCCGACCCCGGGTTCACATCCGGGGCTACCCAATGGCACCCTGAAGGGCGCGGCAAGGCCAGGGCAGGCACGAGGCCTGCCCTGGGCATTGAAGGCTAGTCCGCAATGGGCGGGATGCGCAGCACCTGACCGGGGTAGATCTTGTCCGGATCGGTGAGCATCGGCTTGTTGGCCTCGAAGATCACCGGGTACTTCATGGCGTTGCCGTAGTGCGTCTTGGCGATCTTGCTCAGGGTATCCCCCCGCTCGACCGTGTGGTACTTGCCCTCCGGCTCCTTGGCGCTCACTTCCAACCGGTCGTCCACCTGGCCGATGCCCGCCGTGTTGCCGACCACCAGGACGACCTTCTCCCGCGTCGCCTGGTCCGCCACCGTACCGCTGATCTTGGCCACATCGCCCTTGACCAGCACGGAGAGGTCTTCGACTTCAAAACCGTGCTTGCCGATCTGCTCCACCAGATGGGCGGCGCGGCGGCGTTCCAGGAGCTTCTTGAACTCCTCGGGGGTGGGGGCGGCCTTCTTCACTTCCTCTTCTTCTTTGCCAAAGATCTTGGCTCCAGCGTTCTTCACGAAATCGATCAGTCCCATGGTTATCTCCTAATGATGAGTTTTTTTGTTGTTACCAGTATTGCACGGATTCTTATCGGGACTTCAGGAAGCGTCCCAGCAAGCCCGCTCCCATCTTCGCCACATCGTCCATGACATCGCCATCACCATCGGCATCCAGGAGTTGGCCCACCATGCCCAAAGCGTCCGGAGCTTTCTTGCGGGCGTGGGATTCCTCCCGCCCGAGCATCGAGGCGAGATCGCCAGGATCAAAGCCGCCCTTGCTCTGTTTGCGGCCCAGGGCACCCAGAACAATGGGGGCGAGAATGGCCAGCAAGTGACCGGCGGAACCCTTGTCCAGGCCGGACAGGCCGCTCAACCCGGCCTCCGCCGCAGGTCGCTTGGCGCCGAAGACGTGGCCCAGGATGCCCGCTCCCAGGCTCGCTGGATCCCCACCCAGGAACCCCCCGAGGTTATCGAGCAGGGATCCGTCGTGATCCCGGGACAGCGCCCCGGCAAGGGCCTCGGCGCCACCAGGACGGGAAGCGTTTTTGGACAGCGCGCCGATCAGCATCGGCAAAGCTCCAGCGATGGCGTTGGAGGTGGTGTCCGGGTCCGCACCGATCTGCTTGCTGATACGGCTCAGGGTGTCCCCGCTGAGGATCTGTTGCTGCACGAGGTCGAAAATACCGGACATAGGGCTCTCTCCTTATTGTTCGATTCTAACGGCAATGGTAGCGGGGATGAAAAGCGCCGGAAGGCTGTTACACCGCTGGTATTGCCGCTTGCTCAAGGTTCAAGACTTGCGGCAGTGACAGTAACGCTACCAGACGGTCTTCCAATTTGGCGATTCCCCGCAGCAGGTCTCGCTGCTCCAGGGAGTCCACATCCTCCGGAGCCTCGATGGTACTGGGCAGAACCTGGGCCATGGGCTGGATCCGATCGACCAACAGTCCGACGGGCCGCCCCTGGTGGCGCACCACCAGAATGCGCGCGAAGTCGTCCAGGAGACAGGGGGCGAAGCCGAAACGCAAGGGCAGGTCGATGACGGCGAGCACTCGTCCCCGGAGGTTGGTGACCCCCCGCACCGCGCTCGGGCTCTGGGGCACGCGGGTAATGTGCCCGACTCGGAGCACCTCCTGGACCTCCTCGACCGGCAGGGCGTAGCTCTGGTCGGCGGCCAGGAAGGTCACCCAGGCTTCCGTCGCTTCCTGGGCTTCCGCTTCCTGCTCGATTTCTCCCGCCAGGGTGTCGGCGAAGGTGTAGATGTCCGGGGCCTCCGAGGCCTTCGGTGTCTGGGGCGCCTTGGCCGCCGACTTCGTCGCCGGTGTCTTCTTGGCGGCGGCACGGGTCCGAGTCCGGGTGCGCCCCTTGGTCTTCGGTGTGTCCGCTTTCTCCGTCATGTGCCCGGCTCCCTCAAGGAAGGTGGAAGAGTTTCTAGTCTACCCTGCCAGCTCGATGCGGAACAGCTGGTGCAGTCGTTCCCCCAACGCACCGAGGGGGAGTTGTTCGCGAGCTGCCTGGCGCTGCATGGCCGCGCGGGGCATGCCGTAGACGATACACGAGGCCTCGTCCTGGACCAGGGTGTACGCGCCCGAGGTCTTCAGGGCCTCCAGTCCGTCGGCCCCGTCCGCCCCCATCCCGGTGAGCAGCACGGCCACGGCATCCCGCCCCACGCTGCGCACCGCCGAGTGGAACAGAACATCCACTGCGGGGCGGTGGGTGGCGTCCTCAGGATCGTCGCTCAGGGCCGCCACCAGCCGTTCCTGTTCCGCGACGATCTTCAGGTGCTTGCCGGCCGGGGCGATATACACCGTGGCCGGGAGCAGCACCTCACCGTCGGAGACCTCCCGCACCTGCACCGCCAGGTGGGCGTTGAGGCGCTCCGCGAAGGCGCGGGTGAAGCCCACGGGCATGTGCTGGACGATGGCGACGGGCAGCGGCAGGTCGGCACCCAGGTCTTCCAACAACCGCTGGATGGTGGGCGGGCCACCGGTGGAGGCGCCCACCAGCAGGATGCGGTAGCGAGGCCGAGTCCGGGGCGGCTTCGGCGGCTTCGGCGGTTTCGGCGACTTCGGCGGTTTCGCCGACCTCTCCACCTCGACCGGTGGTGCGGACGGCCTGGGTTCAGATTTCGGTTTGGGGGCCGTGGGGGGCACGGGCAGGGGCGGCGAAGGTTCCGGCAGTGCTCCCTGGGTGACCTGCAACAGTTTTTCCACGATCACCGAGCGCAGCGATTCGAAATCCACCAGGGAGTATTGCTGCTTGTCGATGAAGTCCAGGGCGCCGCGGTGCAACGCCTCGATGGTCAGTGGGGCGTCCTTGGCGGAGTGGGTGGAGAGGATGATCACCGGCGTGGGGCGGACGGCCATGACCCGGTCGAGGGTGGCCAGCCCCCCCATGCCCGGCATGGACAGATCGAGGGTAATAGCCCCCGGCTGCCATTCGTCCAGATGGGTCAGGAGCTCCTCGCCGGAGGAAGCCTGCCCGACGATGGCGACGCGGGGGTCCCCCTCCAGCATGCGGGCGATGGCCCGACGGACGAAGCTGGAATCATCCACCACCACGACCCGCAAGGGCCGAGAGGTCTTGGTGGTCGCCATTATATTTTCGTCCTTCGGTAGGTGATGCAATTTCCGAGGCGGAGGGTCTCGAGCTTCGGGGTCATGCCGATGATGGATTCCGAATGCCCCAGGAAGAGCAACCCTCCGGGCCGCAGCGCCCGGGCAAAGTTATCGATCGCCCGACGCAGGGCGTCCTCGGAGAAGTAGATCAGGACGTTGCGGCAGAACACCACGTCGTAGCCCCCGGGAGGGCCAAAGGTGGCGGGATCGATGATGTTGCCGGGGCGGAAGGTCACCCCGTCCCGAAACAGAGTCTTCAGTTCGAAGTGGTCCCCCCCATGGTGGCGAAAGTACCGCTGCTGGGCCTCCTCATCCACCACCCGCAAGGAGCGCTGGGTGTAGGCGCCGGTGGCGGCCATGTGGAGCCGTTCGCCGTCGATATCGAAGGCATCGATGTGCGTCTCCACGGCCCCCAGGCGGAATCGATTCTGCTTGGCGTAGATGTTGAGGGTGTAGGGTTCCTCCCCGGAGGAGCATCCGGCGGAGAGGATGCGCAGTTGTCCGGCGACCACCAGGGAGTCCTTCAGGGTGTCCGCCCCAGGACCGAAGAGGGCCTCGAATTGCGCCTTCTCGCGGAAGAAATAGGTCTCGTTGTTGGTCAGTAGCCTGACCAATTGTTCGCGCTCCGTGACGAGGTCGTATTGCAGTTTCAGGTAGTAGTCCAGAAACCTCTTCAGGCGCAGAGCCCGCAGCCGTGACTCCAGCCGTCCCTCCAGGATTTGCCGCTTGCTATCCGGGAAGTGAAGCCCGAATTCCCGGGTGATCACCTCGTTGAGGAGCGCTTGCTCCTCACGGGTCATCGGGGCGATCTCATGCCTCACTTAGCCCCACCCTCCGACTCCAGGAAGGAGAGGGCTCGTTGGGCCACGATGGGCACTGGATCCGCCGCCAGTTGGGCCAGAACGGCAAGATTCTCCGGTCGTTGGAAGCGGCCCAGGACATCGGCACAGGCCAGCCGGATGTACCAATCGTTGTGGTTCACGGCCTGGCGGAAGAAGGCGTCGTCGTCTTCCGTGGCGCACAGAGAAAGCGCCTTGTAGGCGATCCGGGCGCGCCCCGCGTCCTCCGTCGAGGCGGCCTCGCGCAGAGCCTGGCGCACCTCGGGACCCCCGATGCGCCCCAGACTCTCCAGGATCACCGGTTCGAATTCGACCCTGCCGGAGTGCAGGATCTCCACCATGATCGGCACGCTCTCTCGATCCCCCAACTCCCCCATGGCGCGGATCAGCTCCGGGGACGGGCTCTCGGCGAGCCGGACCCGCAGCGGCGGCAGCAGATCCCGCAACCCCGCCTCGACGGCGACCTCCGCCGCCAGGGAGGCGTAGACCTCGGGTTTCTCTGCCAGCCACCGCGCCCAGGGCAGCCGTCGCACGACCGCCTCCTGGTCCGAGAGCTGGCCGATGACCCGCAAGCGGTCCTGCTGGTTCAAAGCCTCGATGCGTCGCACGACGCTCTCCGACGGCTCTCCGAGGAGGGCGGCGAGCACCAGTTGTCCGTCGAGGGGAAGGTCGTCCCGCTCTTCGAGGATCGACCTCAGATGCTCCTGGTGCTTGCGAAACAGTGGGGTCAAGTCCCCGCGGCGCTCCGGCGGCAACGCCAGGTAGAGATTCAACAGCGCCTCGGAGACCTCCCGTTCGCGGATTTCCTCCAAGGCTTCGACGATCAATTCCAGCCAGCCCGTTTCCAGCGGTGGCGAAAGGGCTGCCGCGAGTTCGGCGACGGGCACTGCGTTCGGATAGCGGGAGCAGAGCAGGAAACCCCAGGCGCGGCGCACGTCCGGCGCGGCCAGCAGCCCCGGCAGCAGATCGGTGCGCCGGGCAAGGCAGGCGGGAAGTAGGGTGTTGTGTTGGGTGTGGGTCACTAGCAGGGCGAGGCAACGGGCATCCTGGTCTCCCGGTCCCAGCACCAACAAGCAGCGGCCCACCGCCAATTGGACTTCGGTTTGCTCGTGGTCGAGATTTTCCACCAGGGAGTCGAGGAATCCGGGGACCGGCGCCGGGGTGACCTCCAACCCCTCCAGAATGTGGGCCAGCAACCCCAGGGTCGTTTCCGCGTCGAGTTCCTGCTGAAAACGGAGCCAGTGCTCCGCCAGGCAACGAAACGCCTGGGGACCCCCGATGCGGGCCAGCGCTTCCGCCGCGATGGGGCCGATGATCAGATCCGTCAGCAGGGCTTGCAGGGCATCGACGGCGACCGGGGAACGGATGTCCCCCAGCGCCTCCACCGCCGCGATCTGGAGCCAGGAATCCGCCTTCAGGAAGGGCAGCAGGTCCGGGATGGTACGGGCGTCGCCCAACTGACCGATGGCGGTGATGACCGCCTGAACCACGTTGGGGTCACTGTGCCGCAACTGCGCCCGCAGGGGCTCCAGGGCTCGCGGATCTTTGATGTGGTCCAGGATCAACACCGCTTGCAGGGCGACATCGAAGTCCGGATCGGAGAGGAGTTGCACGGCCAGGGCAAACCCCTTGTTGCCCCGCATCTTCAGCATCTCCAGGCCGGAATTGCGAATCACGCCGTCGCCATCATTGCGCAAATAGGAGGTCAGCACGTCGTCCGAGAGAACCGCCGCGCCCATGCGTAGGGCGCGTCCGCGGATCCCGGGGCTGGAGTTGCGCACCAGCCGTTCGATGACCTCCACCCTCTCTTCGAGGGGCAAACCCGGCAACTGGTCCAATAGCTCGATCGACTCCTGCCAGCTCGGCTCCGCAGCGTCGGTCTTTTCCTCTGTGGTCATATCTCGCGATCCTCTCGTATCGTCTTCCAATCCGCCGTTGCGCGGACCTCGGTTGGTGGAAACGCCATCAAGAACCTGCCAACAGGCGGTCCACATCCAACAGCACCAGCCACCCGTCCCCCTCCGGGACGGTGCCAGCAAAATAACCGGAATGGGAGGTGATGACCTCCGCGGGCAATCGCTGAATCTCGGAACGGTGCAGTACGATCATCCTCGGGACCCGATCCACTCGCAAGCCCACCCACCGTCCGGACGATCGAACCACCAGGATCCGCCTCCCCAGGGTGTCGGTCGAGGGGAGGCCGAAGCAGCTTCGTAGATCCACTACGGGCACCCGCCTTCCCTGGCTCAGGGCGGTGCCACAAACCCCCGCCGGGACCGCCCCGGCCTCTTCCAGGATCGTGGAGCGTACCACTTCTCGCACCCGTCGTACCGGCACGGCACAGCGGAAGTCCGCCACTTCCAGGACCAGCCAACCCTCGGCCTCCCAGGCGGACTGGGCCACGGTAGCGGCGGCCTCGGCCCCCCAACTCATGGCGCCACCTCGTTCCCAACGATGTCTCCGAGCGTTTCCGGGGCTACCAGCGCTGCGGGATCAAGGATCATGATCACCCGCCCATCGCCCAAGATGGTCGAGCCAGCGATCTCCAGGGGGGTTGCGAGGATGGGGTCCAGCGCTTTGACGACAATGTCCCGGATGCCGGTGATCTCGTCCACGGTGACCACGCGATAGGTGCCCAGCGCTTCCAGGACGACGGCGAAACGACGGTCGCTGCTACCGTGACCGTTGTGCGTGCCCAAGACTTGCCCCAGGTCCAGCAGCGGCAGCACCTGGTCGCGCCAGCGGTAGACCTTGCCGCCGTGCAGGGTTTCGCCGCCGCTGAAGCGCAGGCTCTCCACCACGGCCCCCAGGGGCACCGCGTATTCTTCCTGGTCAGCCCGAAACAGCAGCGCCCGGGTGATCGATACGGAGAGGGGGAGGCGAAGCAGGAACCGGGTCCCCTGCCCGGGGCTGGAGGAGACCTCCACTCGTCCCCCCTGGCGGCGTACCGCCTCCGCCACGGCGGACAGACCGATGCCCCGACCGGAGGACAGGTCCGCCCCGGCCTTGGTGGAGATTCCCGCCTCGAAGAGCATCGCCTCGACCTCCTGGTCGGTCTCGACGGTGCGCCCCAGGCGTTCCGCCACTCGCCGCAACGCCTCGCGATCGATCCCGCCACCATCGTCCTCGACCTGGATGTGCACCTCCTGGGCGTGGACGAAGGCCGAGAGCTGGATGGTTCCCTCCTCGCTCTTGCCCGCTTCTTGGCGGCGCTCCAAGGGTTCAATGCCGTGGATGACCGCGTTGCGCACCAGATGCCCCAGGGCTTCGCTGGCCAGTTCCAGGAGGGCCTTGTCCAGGGGGGTTTCTCCGCCGGTGGCTTGCAGGCGTACCCGCTTGTTTTCCCGGGTGGATTCGTCGTGGACGATGCGATTCAGATGCCGGAAGAGGCTCTGCAACGGCACCATGCGGAGCTTCAGGACCCGATCCTGCACGGAGTCCAGAGTTTGCTCCAGGTGCATGCGGACGACTTCCAATTCATCCCAGGCTTCCGCCGCTGCCTTGTCTTCACCGGGCACCAGACGGCGGGTGCTGGCCGTGGCGTCCGTCAGACGGGTCCGGTACATCAAGACTTCCGCCAGCATTTCCACCAGGCCGTCCAACTCCGCGAAGGGGACCCGCACGCTGCCCAACGCCAGTTCCTGGCTGGCTTCCGCTTCCAGGGCGGGGGTGGGCGCCGCGTCCGGAGCCTCGTCACCGGCCACTTCTCGCCGCAACTGGCGACGGAAACGATCCAGACCGCGCAGGAGTCCTTCCACCCGGGGTTGGTCCCCGGTCTGGAGGTCCAGCTCCTCGATCCGATCCTCCATCTCGTGGGCCAGGCTCTGGAGCTCCGCGAACCCCATCATTCCGGAGTTGCCCTTCAGGGTGTGCAACTCACGGCGGGCCTGTTCCAGAGCCGCGGCGGGATCGTCAATCTCGCCGAGGGAAAGGAGCAAGCCTTCCACCGTGTCGAGGCGCTCACGGGCCTCTAACAGGAAATCCTGTAGTAATTCTTGAAATGCGCTATCCACATTCGTCTCGCTGGGGAGGCTGCAAGTGTTTCTCTGCTGCCTTCCGTTGTCAAGTGTTAGAAATCTTGCAAGGCTCCGGCGCTTTCGCTAGGCTACCTCAAGAGAGCACCCTCGCGCTGTGCGAGAAGAGGGGACAGCGTTGCGTCGCCGGGCAGGCGCGGCGGAGGCGTTTCAGGTTACAATGTCTCCCAACGCTCTATCGAAATTTTGAGGGGGGGAGTTTCGTGCAGCCGAAGAAGATTCTCGTCATCGACGATTCCAAGCTCATCCACAAAATGTTCAACGTCATGCTTCGTCAGTATGACGTTATCCACGCCCACGATGGCCAGGAGGGGCTGCATTGTCTGGGCGAGACGACGGACATCGATCTCATCCTGCTCGATGTGAACATGCCGAACATGAACGGCCTCGAATTCTTGGGCAAGGTCAAGGCGGACGCGGCGCTCCAGGAGATCCCGGTCGTGATCGTCAGCACCGAGGGCAAGGAGGAAGATACTGAGCGGGCGATGACCGCGGGCGCCTCCGCCTACATCAAGAAGCCCTTTGACCACAAACAACTCCTGGATGTGATCAAGGAACTTTGATTTTCCCTCCGGACACGATGTCACCACTCCACCGGTAGCAGCAGCGCGGTATCGCCCCCCTTGGGCCGGTACCGCACGTAACCCTCCCGGCGACCGAAGAGATAGAGGTCGCGGAGGATTTCCACGTCGTGGCGGCAGTACGCCTCGACCAGATCCAGCCGCCCCTGACGCACCCACTCCAGGCTCTGCAAACCGTCGGCGGTCTTGGCTTCCCCCAGCGTTTCCGTCGCCAGATGATCGAGGCTGAGGCGAAAGCCCAGACGTTGGCGGATGTCTTCCAGCAGGTCCAGGGAAGGCAGGCTGCGGCTGTAATCCTCGCCGGTGTAGCCGCTGAGCACCCGGTAGTCGAAGCCCTTGGAGTTGAAGCCCACCACCAGCGTCGCGGTGCGCAACGCCGCCACCAACTCCCGCACCTGGTCCTCGTGATAGGTCTCGAAACGCCCCTCTTCCAGGAAGCACAAAACTCCCAGCGCCAGCCCCATGCGGTGGATGTTGCCCCAGCCGCCCACGTCCTGGGCCGAGCGCCGGGTTTCGAGGTCGAAGAGCACGGTGTTGGGCGGACCCTCCTTTGTGGTCGCGCCGGGGGCTGGTGCCGCTGCCGGGGCGGCTGGTCTCGGTGCCGGGTTCGGTGCCGGGTTCGCTGGAGGTGCCTCGGTCGCCGCGGGCCGTCGCCGTCGTCGTCGCCGTGGCTGCGGCGGTGGTGAGGGCGTCTCGCTGTGGGACGGTACCGACCGGGTCGGCTCGGTGACGGTCAGTTCGGTGACGGTGGGCTCCTCGGTCTCCGGCACCGCCAGGGTGATCTCCGGCGGCGGTCCGCAGGGGACGATGGGCTCCGCCCTCCCCAGGAGCAAGCGCAGCAGGTGAACCGCGCCCCCCTTGTCCAGGGGACGATTGCCATTGCCGCACTTGGGGGATTGGATGCAGGAGGGGCACCCCCCCTCGCAGTCGCACCCCGCCACCAGGGCCTCCACCCGCCCGAGCAATTCCGGCAGTTCCTGGAAGGCCCCGGCGGTGATGCCTACCCCCCCGGAGTGGCCGTCATAGAGAAACACCGCGCCGCTGCCCACCTGGGGATGGAAGGGCTGGGAGATGCCCCCGATGTCGTTGCGGTCACAGAGGGCGAGGGTGGGGAGCAGGGCGATGGCGGCGTGCTCGCTGGCGTGGAGGGAGCCCATGAAATGCTCCCCCGTCTCCCGCAGGGTCTCCTCGAACGCGGCTCCCGCGCTCCACCACAGGCCCACCGTCTCGAAGCTCACCGGCGGCAAGTCGAGACCATGTTGTCCCAGGCTTTCCTGGCTCTGGAGCTGTTTGCGCTCGTAGCCGATCACCCGTTCGGTGACTTTCAAGCGGCCCACCCAGGCGTGCAGGGGACCCTCGTGGCGCTCCGCCAGCACCTCCAGAATCTGGGTGTCCTTCTCCGTCAGCGGGGTGGTGAAGTAGTCCAGATCGGTGGCCTCGGCCCGCGCTTCCTTTTTTTCGTTGTCGAGATCCCGCACCAGGTACTGACGCCCGGCATGGAGGTAGACCGCTCCGGGGTGACATTCGTGGAGGGCGCGCACCGCATCGACGGTGCCGATGACCGGCCCCGCGGCACCCTCCGAGCCCAGCACCCGGATGGTGTACCCGGCGCCGGTCCCGCGCAGGTTGACCCCCCGGTGGGGGCGGCGGCGAGGGGAGAAGAGTTCCTCGCCATCGGCGGAGGCGAGCAACTCCCGGCTCTGGAGCAGCCCTTCGACGGCGCTTCGGTGGCGTTCCAGGTAGGGGGCATCGCGGCGCCGGGACAGCCCCTTCTCCGCCGCCGCGCAGAGCAGGTGAGCCCGGCGCACGGGATCGTTGGTGGGGTCCGTGATCAGCCGCTCGCAGGGTCGGTTCAGTAGCTCTTGGGGATGATCCAGGAAGTACTGGTCCAGGGCGTCCGGCAGCGCCACCAGGGCGGTGAGGGACTCCCGCCCGGAACGCCCCACCCGCCCGGAGCGCTGCCAGGTGGCCATCACGCTGCCGGGGTAACCCACCAGGATGCAGACATCGAGACCGCCCACATCGATGCCCATCTCCAGAGCGGAGGTGGAGATCACCCCGTCGAGGCGACCGGCGAAGAGTTCCCGCTCGATGCGTCGGCGCTCCTCCGGCAGGAAACCGGCGCGGTAGCTGGCCACCCGTTTCGCCATCGCCGGGTCCCGGCGGCGCAGCCAGGAGTAGAGCAGCTCGGTGATGCGCCGGGCCTTGGTGAAGACGATGGTCTTGAGACCCGCCTCCAGGCAGGTGGTCAGCAACTCCAGGGTGGCGGTGTAGGGGCTCGCTTCGGGCCGGATGAGGAGCAGGTGACGCCCCTCCCGGGGGGCGCCGCTCTCCTCGATCACGGTGAAGGCGCGCCCGGTGAGACTCTCCGCGAACTCCCCGGCGTTGGCCGCCGTGGCCGAGGAGGCCACCACGGAAGGCCCGCGCCCACCGATCTGACCGGCCTGACCGCCCTGGCCGCCCTGGCCGCCCGGACCGCCCGGACCGGCCATTTCCCGGCATTCCCGGCAGAGCCGGAAAAGGCGTTGCAACACATGGTGGAAATGGCTGCCGAAGATGCCCCGGTAGGTGTGCAACTCATCCAGCACCACCCAGCGCAATTCCGCCAGGAAGCCCCGCCAACTGCCCCAGTTGGGCAGGATCCCCACGTGCAGCATGTCCGGGTTGGTGATCAGCACCCGCGGCGGTCGGCGGCGGATCTCCAGCCGCCGAGGGTTGGGGGTGTCGCCATCGTAGACCACGGCGCCGTCGAGGGTGGGATCGAGACCCGCGGCTTCGGCCAGGACGTTCAACTTGCCGTGCTGGTCCCGTCCCAGGGCCTTCAAGGGAAAGAGGAAGAGCGCCTTGCCCGGTTCCCCCCGCAGCGCCGCTTCCAGCACCGGCACCTGGAACACCATGGACTTGCCGGAGGCCGTCGGGGTGGTGACCAGCACATCCTGGCCCCGCCGCGCCGCCTCGACGCCCAGCGCCTGGTGGTGCCACAGGCGGCCTACGCCACCGCGGGTCAAGGCCTCCTGGAGGGGTTCCGGCAGGGGTGGTGCCACCGTCCCGAAGTGCTCCGGGTGGGCCTCCAGGTGGGCACGGAAGAGGATCCGTGGACCCAGTTTCGAATGATCCTCCAGGCGCTGGATGAACTCGGCCAGAGAGGCGGCGGCGGGGGCGTGCATGGGGGGCATCTTACCGCCTCTTCGCCGCCCCGGGGAGGTTTTGCCGCTACGCCGAGGCTTCCGTCGCCTTTCGCTTCTGCCGCACCACCACCGCCGCCGCCAGCACCCCCAGCAAGTACAGACCGACGGCGGGCACCGCGAAGACACAGAGGTTGAAGACATCCGGCGTCGGGGTGATCACCGCTGCGGCGATGAAGATCAGCAACACGGCCCAGCGGAAGTGGCGGATCAGGAAGCGGGGGGTGACCAGCCCCAGCCAGGCCAGCAGGAAGATCACCACCGGTAGCTGGAACATCAACCCCAGCCCCAGGACGATGGTCATCAGAAAGCCCAGGTACTTCTGGACCGAGATCACCGCCTGAAACCGATCCCCCAAGGTCAGCAGATACTCGGCGCCAAAGGGGAACGCCACGTAGTAGGCGAAGGCGGCGCCACCCACGAAGAAGAGGTTGGAGGCCAGCACGAAGGGCACGGCAAAGCGGCGCTCCTTACGGTGCAGAGCCGGGCGGATGAACCACCAGATGCGAAACAGCACATAGGGCCAGGTCAAGAAGACCCCCGCCAGCGCCGCCACCTTGGCGTAGACCACGAAGGGATCGGTGACCGCGAAAAAGGCGAGTTTCTGCCCCTCGGGCAGCAGTTTCTGGATCGGTGCCGCCAGGAAATCGAAGATCTGCGGCGCGAAGGCCCAGCACGCCAGGAAGCCCACCAGCAGCGCCCCCACCACGTGGAAGAGCACCGACCGCAGCTCCTCCAGGTGCTGGGTGATGGGCATGTCCGGCAGTTCCTCCACCGGCGGCGGCGGGCTGGATTCGGGCTCGGTCATCCGCCATCGTTCCCGTCGTCAGGGGCCGTGTCGCCCGCCGTCTTGCCCTCGGCTGCCGTGGGCTCCGGTCGCCGCCCGGCGGAAGCCACCACGGCCTGGGGAGCGGGGCGGGGCGCCTCGCTGCCGGGCGCGTCGCTCGCTGCCGGCGCGTCGCTCGCTGCCGTCCCTGCCGTCGTCGGGGGCCCCTCCTCGACCGCCGCCTTCTGCGCCAGCGCTTGTTGGCGCTGGCGCTCGCGGCGGAGTTCGGCCCGATCCGCCTCCTCCACTTCCAGTTCGAAGGAACGCCGCAGATCGTTGTAGCCCCGGCGCCACTGGGCCATGGTCCGCCCCAGGGTCCGCCCCAGGTCCGGCAGGCGCCGTGGGCCGAACAGCAGCAGAGCGAGAACGAGGATCAGGGCGATCTCGTTGAACCCAAGATTGTTGATGAAACCGAGCTGCAAGAGCATATCTTCACCACCCCCCGGCGATGATACACTGAACGAATGAGAACATCCTGGCGAAGAACTGCAATCCTCCTATTCTCCCTCTCTCTGCTGGGCGGCGGCTTCTTTGGCGCCCACCTGCAGGCGCTCGACGAAGAGGCGCGGGAATCGATGCGTCTCTATACCGAACTGGTCACCGTGGCGCACGACAACTACGGCGCGGACGTCGCTTATAAAGACCTGGTTTACGCCTCCGTCAACGGCATGATGCGGGCCCTCGATCCCCATTCCAGCTTCTTGCCCCCCAGGGCCTACGCCGATATGCGGGAGCGCCAGCAGAGCAGCTTCTACGGCCTGGGCATCCTGGTCGGACTGCGGGATGGGCGAGTGACCGTGATCACCCCCATCGAGGGAGGCCCCGCTTCCCGCCTGGGCATCCGTGCCGGGGACATCATCGACACCATCAACGGTGAGAGCACCGAATCCATGAACATCGACGACGCGGTTTCCCTGCTCAAGGGGCCGAAGGATACCTCCGTCGATATCACCCTGCTGCGGCAGGGGATCGAGGATTCGCTGGCCATGACCGTGATCCGGGATGAGATCCCCCTGACCACGGTGCGCTACGCCTACATGTTCGATCCCGAGACCGCCTACATGCGGATTACGGACTTCAACCGCGGCACCGGCAAAGAGGTGGCGGACAACCTCGAACGGCTGCGCGGCGAGGGCATGAAGCGGCTGCTGCTGGATCTGCGCAACAACGGCGGCGGTTTGCTGGATCAGGCCATCGAGGTGGCGGATCAGTTCGTGCCCAAGGGCACCCGGATCGTCGAAACCCGGGGCCGCACCCGTGGTTCCCACCAGACCTACTTCGCCGAAGAGCGCTATGTGGACCTCGATGTCCCGGTCGTGGTGCTGGTCAACAGTGGCACCGCCTCGGCGGCGGAGATCCTCTCCGGTGCCATCCAGGATCACGATGTGGGCCTGGTGGCGGGCACCCCCACCTGGGGGAAGGGGCTGGTCCAGACCGTCTACACCCTTTCCTATGGGGCCGGGGTGGCCCTGACCACCGCCCGCTACTACACCCCGTCCGGGCGTCTGATCCAACGGGACTACAGTTCTTTCTATGACTACTACTCGTACACCGGTCTGCCCGGCGAGGCGGAAGAGGCGGAGAGCGACGCCACGACCGCGGACAAGGGGCCGGTCTTCAAGACGGACCTGGGTCGCGAAGTTTACGGCGGCGGGGGGATCACCCCGGACGTGCTGGTCGAGCCCGATGAGATCTCGCCGTTCTTGCAGTTGATGCACGCTCGCTCGGCGTTCTTCCGTTACGGCATTGAGGTGCACGACAAGTTGGAGGCCAAGGGTGGCGTCAGCGATCGCTGGAAGCCCACCGCGGACGTGGCCGAGGGCTTCAAGGCCTGGCTCCTGAAGGAGGAGATCGCCAAGCCGGAGGATGTCGAGGAGGCCATGGCCATCCCCGAGACCCGCGACTACGCTCTGCGGCAGATCCGCGCCGAGGTCTTCAACGCCGCCTTCGGCCAGAACGCCTGGCACCGGGTCATCGCCGAAGGGGATACCCAGGTGCAGAAAGCCCTGGACCTCTTCGACCGTTCGGCGGAACTGTTGGCCAGTCGCCAAGAGCTTCAGTCGGAGATCGATCGGCAAGCGGAACTGAAGAAGAACTGAACTCGCCTCCCCACTGCCCCCTGTTCTTCCGCTCGGGAAGGGCGGGGGGCGAAATCCCCCCGCCCTCCCCCCTTTGAGAAAGGGGGGAGGGCGGAGCCAAGGCAAAAATCCCCCCTCGGTCCCCCCTTTGACAAAGGGGGGAAGCCGGAAGTCGGGAAGCCCCTCCTTTTTCAAAGGAGGGGTTGGGGTGGATTTTCGGGAGGTCCCCCCTTTGAGAAAGGGGGGAGGCCGGAAGTCGGGAAGCCCCTCCTTTCTCAAAGGAGGGGTTGGGGTGGATTTTCGGGAGGTCCCCCCTTTGAGAAAGGCGGAAAGCAAGAAAACGTCTTGGCTCCGCACCCTTTAGGGTGCCATTGGGTAGCCCCGGGTGTGAACCCGGGGGCGCGGTGGAGAGCCCTCACCCCCTCAGTCCCCCTCTCCCAAGGGGAGAGGGGGAAGACCGGAAAAATCCCCCCTCGGTCCCCCCTTTGAGAAAGGGGGGGAGGGCGGAACCAAGGCAAAAATCCCCCAGTCCTCCTGGAAAGACTCCCCCTTTGAGAAAGGGGGGAGGGCGGACCCAAGGCAAAAATCCCCCCTCGGTCCCCCCTTTGAGAAAGGGGGGAGGCCGGAAGTCGGGAAGCCCCTCCTTTCTCAAAGGAGGGGTTGGGGTGGATTTTCGGGAGGTCCCCCCTTTGAGAAAGGGGGGAAGGCAGAAACCGTCTTTGTTCCGCACCCTTTAGGGTGCCATTGGGTAGCCCCGGGTGTGAACCCGGGGGCGCGGTGGAGAGCCCTCACCCCCTCGGTCCCCCTCTCGCCTTGCCTGGAAAGACGGGCGAGGGGGAAGCCGGAGCCAAGGCAAAAATCCCCCAGTCCTCCTGGAAAGACTCCCCCCCTTTGACAAAGGGGGGAAGACGGAATCCGGAAAGCCCCTCCTTTCTCAAAGGAGGGGTTGGGGAGGATTTTTCTCGGTGCGGAAATCCCCCCTCGTATCCCCCCTTGAAGAAAGGGGGGGAGGATTTTCGTGGGTGAGGCCAGAGGGTGGCAGGGCGGCTTCCCAGGTTTTCTTGGTGAGACGGGTGGGGTCGGGGTGGGGGTCCGGTACCATAGGCCGCCATGGAGACATCTTCGTTGATCGCTGCCGTTGATATCGGTGGCACCAAGATCGCTGCGGGCATCGTCCGGGTGCAGGGTCGGAAGAGCGTGGTGCTGGCGTCGCGGCGGTGGCCCACGGAGGGTCTGGAGCGCCCGCCGGAAGTGGTGGTGGAGGCTGTGCTGGAACACTGGGAAGCCTTGCTGGAGTCTCAGGGGCTCAGTCCCAGGGATCTGGCGGGGGTGGGGGTCGCTTTTCCGGGCAAGTTCGAGGCGGATACCGAGCGCATCTTGACCGCCCCCAACCTGCCGCCCTTCATCGGGCGTCGCCCCCGCTGTCTTTTCGCGCGGGCGGTGGAAGCGCGGTGGGGTTTGCCACTGCCCGTGGCGGCGGACAACGACACCTGCGCGGCGGTCCTGGCGGAGGCCCACGCTGGTGCCGGCCAGGGGGTGGATCGCCTGCTCTATTTGACCATCAGCACCGGCTTCGGCGGTGCCCTGCGGGTCCGCCATCCGCCCCGGGTGGAAAATCTGGAGCCTGGCCTCAGCCTCTTCCCGGATCCTGAGCGCCCGGAGGTCCCTTTGGATCTGCTGAGCAGCGGCGTGGGTATCGCCCGGGAAGCACGGCGCGCTCTGGAGCAGCATCTTCGTCAACGGGACTCCGCTGTCTCAGGTCTCCCTACGCGGGTACTGGAAACCGTACCGGGAAAGTCGTTGGAAGAGAAACTCCGCCACCTGGGCGCCCCTCACATCAGCGCCGCCGCTGCCGCGGGGGATCCCTTCTGCCAGGAACAGATGGCCCGAGCCGCCCATTTCGCCGCCGAAGGCGTCGCCCGGCTGATTGAGGAGCACCAACCCCAGCGCATCGTGGTGGGAGGCGGTGCCGCCCTCAACGCTCCCGGTTATCTGGATCAGATTCGCGCCAGCCTGGACACCCGCCTAGCGACGCATCTGCCGGGGAAACCCATCGCGGCTTTTGACCCCGCGACGCAACTCGTCCCCGCCGGTCTCGGCGAGGAGCGCGGCCTCCTGGGAGCGGCGGCCTTCCTGCGCTGACCGCCGCTCTCCACTGTGCGCTGGGGGCTCAGCAGGCCTGGCAGCTGTAGCCGATCACCTGCGTGGAGCAATTGGTCAGGTCACACTGGCCCGGGGGTCCGGGGCAACTGTGGCAGATCTCCGTGGCGATGCGGCCCTTGGCCCCCAGGGGCGGCAGGGAGCACGCGTACTGGCTGCACGAGTAGGAGATGTACTGGCACTGCTGGTCGCAATTGCCGAAGACCTGCTGGGGCTCGGCATCGCCGTAAGGGTTGCTCTCCACGGCCTGCTCGCCATCCTCCACCATCTGGGCAATATCCGCCACGGTCAGTTCCGGCGCCTCCTCCGCCATGGCCACCAGGGGCAGGGCGAGGAGCAAGAGCAAGGCCATCCACGGGATCGTTTTCGATGATTTCATCGGAATCCTCCTCAAGAATCGGTCGTAATGAAACAAGGCTTTCACAACCATTGTGCGACTCCCACGCCCGGTCGGGACAAAAGGGGCGGGGGCTGGGGTGGTCGGGAGCGACCGCCGGAGGGAGAGGTAGGGCGCCTTACCAGCATGCCCATCGGCGCTCTATACTGCGGTCGAGCCGGTGGGGGGAGAGGGCTTCCATAGGGATTCCCTCCGCCGAGGTTTGATCGATGGCCCGGGGCGGTGAGCCGTTTCCGGGAGGAGAAACCACCATGGAAGAAGACCCTACGGGTCCCGATCCTCAGGATTGGGGGCCTTGTTCCGCCGAAGCCGTCTCGGCGGCCTTGGATACGCCGGTCAAAAAGAGGGTGGCACCTTCACGGCTGACTCCGGGTCCGCCGCCGGAACGGGTGCCTCTCGAAGGGCCGCGGGTGCTATTGCGGCCCCTGGATCCCGCCGCGGACGTGGACGATCTTTACACCGGCTCCCATGGGGACGCGGCTCGGGAACGGGTCTGGGACTACCTCGGTTACGGACCCTTCGCGGATCGAGCTGCCCTGTTGCCCTGGCTGGAAGCGCGGGCGGCGGAGGAAGACCCCCTCTTTTTCTGTGTGGTGGATCGGGAGACCGGTCGCCGGCTGGGGATGGTCAGCTTCCTGCGCATCGAACCGGCCATGCGGGTGATCGAGATCGGTCACATCTGGTACATCCCCGAAGCCCAACGCACCCACGTCAACACCGAGTCCTGCTTTCTCCTGCTGCGCTACGCCTTCGACACCCTCGCCTACCGGCGGGTGGAGTGGAAATGCGACGCCGCCAACGAGCGCTCCTACCAGGCGGCGCTGCGTCTGGGTTTCCGCCACGAGGGCACCTTCCACCAGCACCGCATCGTCAAGGGCCGCAACCGCGACACGGCATGGTTCGCGATCCTGGACAGCGAATGGCCAGCGGTGCGGGAAAGATTGGCGGCTTGGGTGGGTGTGGATCCTGTTCTACCATAAGCCCCGAGGCACCCCATGGAACCCGAACCCCCAGGCGACATCACCCAACTCCTCAAAGCCCATCGCGCCGGCGACCGGGGGGCCTTCGATGAATTGGTGACCCAGGTCTATGAGCAGTTGCGGCGCATGGCGCGGCAGCAGCTGCGGCGGATGCACGGCAAGAAGGCGCTGGATACCGTGGGGTTGGTGCACGAGGCGTATCTGCGGCTGGTGGAGCAGGACGGCGTGGATTGGCAGAACCGAGCCCATTTCTACGGCGTCACCGCCCGCGCCATGCGCTGGATCGTGGTGGACCAGGCGCGGCGGCAGTACGCCCAGAAACGGGGCGGTGACCAGCGCTTCGTCACCCTGACCCCGGAGCTGGCGAGCTTCCCCGAGGAGGCGGACGCGGTGCTGGCGGTCAATGGCGCCATCGATCTATTGGCCTCCTTCAACGAACGGCTGGCCAAGGTCGTGGAATGCCGCTTCTTCGCGGGCATGAATGACGAGGAAGTGGCCGAGGCGTTGGGGGTCTCCTCGCGCACCGTGCAGCGGGACTGGCTGCGCGCCCAGGCGTGGCTCCAGAAGACCCTGGCGGACAAGCCAGCCTGAAGAAATGCCTCCGAACCTGTCGGAGATGTGCTCCCCAATGCGATCAATGGGATGGAAGCCGCAAGCGCGGTTCCATTGCATCCATTGAACCCGACCTCGCAAAGGAGTACAAATCATGAAGATCGACTGGGTCCCGTCTGTTCTCGTTACCGCCCTTCTCCTCACCATCCCCACGGTCGCCGCCGCCAGCAAGGCGCGGTGTGACTTCGACAACGACGGCTTGAGCGAACTGGCCATCGGTGTGCCCGGGGATCAGAACGGCGTGGGCGCCGTCTATGTGTTGGACTTCAACGGCGATCCCCTGCTCTACGATGTCGCCTGGTTCCGCCCGGGTCACAATGTGGATTCGTTCGGTATCGCCGAAGACCTGCGGTTCGGCACCGCCCTGGCCTGCGGCGACTTCGACGGCGATGGCTATCACGATCTGGCGGTGGGAGCCCCCGGGGAGAGCAATAACGCGGGCTATGTGGCCATGCTCTACGGTTCCCCCACCGGCTTGCAGGATCCGCCCTGGGATGGTCGGCTGCACCAGAATCTGGTCGACTTGAACGAAACCATGGAAGAGGGAGACTACTTCGGGGCCGCTCTGGTCGCCGGGGATTTCAATCACGACGGGATTTCCGACCTGGGCATCGGTGTGCCCGGGGAAACGCTCCCGGGCCATCCGCCCGGTGTGCAGGGGATGGTGCACATCCTCTATGGACGAAATGAGGACAATGCCTCGCCGGAATACCATCCCGGTCCGTCGCCCCTTCACAGTGAGCAGTACTACCCCAATGGCGTGGAGATCAACATCCTTGGCCAGGCCTTCTACGGTCGGTCCCTGGTCGCCGCGGACCTCAACGACGATGGCGCGGACGATCTGGCCGTGGGGGCTCCCTACGCCACGGTCGATCGCTCCCCATCCCCGAACTTTCCGGACTTCCAGTCGCGGGCTGGTGCCGTCCACGTCATGATGGGCGTCGCGGGTCCACCCTTGGCGGGGGGCGGCCTCGATATCAATACTTCGGTCATCCTCAGCCAGTTTGAAGCGGCCCGCACCGACGAACTGTTCGGCTACTCCCTGGCGGCGGGCAACTTTGACGGGGTCGATGGGGTTGATCTGGCGGTGGGGGTGCCGTTGGATAAATTCGGTGAGAGTTTTGAGGAAGTGGGCGACGGCTTCGGCATGGTCAACCTCTTCGAATTCAGCCCCCTGGGCAACCTGGTCACCGCCACGGACATCGTGATCGAGAATGAGAAGCTCGGCGACGGCTTCGAGAATCGCGACCTCTGGGGCTTCGCCCTGGCGGCGGGGGACTTCGATGGCAATGGGCAAGACGATCTGGTCATCGGACGCCCGGGGGAGGGCTTCCCGTTCATCGGCAACACGGTGACCGGGGGAGCGGTGACCGTCCTCTACGGGGAGCCCGGCGTGGGTCTCGAAAACCAGGTGAACCATCAACGGACGATCCAGAACTTCACGGTTCCGGAGGATGGGCAAGGGTACGGCTTCGCCTTCGCCGTGGGCTACTATCTCGATCCCGACGAATTGGGTCTGGTGGTCGGCGCCCCGGGCTGGATCGGCGAGGAGGCTCCGGGGGAACCGATTCCCGGTGCTGGAGCCGTGACCCTCTTTCGGGCCAAGGAGGAGGTGGGGCTCTTCTCCGGGAGCCCGTCGGGGCTGACCCACAAAGCCCTGGTGGAAGACAACCCCTCCTGGGCACCGATGCCTCCCGAAAACGAGGAAATCTACAGCCTACCGGCGGACCAATTGTTGGTCGGACCCAGCTGGGCCGGGGAACGCTTCGGCGCCGCCCTGGCCCACTGATTGGTTGTCGCAACGGATCGCTTCCGCCCCCGGCGCTTCGGTGCCGGGGGCTTTCTAGTCTTCAATCCGATTCGGCGAGGCGCGCCGTCAACCACTCCACCCCGCCGGTCAGCTGGTCTTCCAGCAGGGCGTGCTTCCCGGCGGCCATCACCAGGCCCTCCTCGCACAGGGCCAGCGCCTCCTTGTACCGCCCCTGCTCCGTCAAGCATTGGGAGAGGGGGTAGTAGAGCAGGGCCACCTGCACGTGATCCGCGCCGAAGAGTTCCCGCCGCAAGTCGATGGCGCGGCGCAGGAAGGCTTCCGCCTCCGGCAGGCGCCCCTGGGCCATGCGCAACTGACCGAAGCCCTGGAGGATGGTGACCCGGTCGGGGTGTGTGGGTTCCAGCCGCTGCTCGAAGATCTTCTGGGTGCGAACGAAGAGGGCCTCGGCCTCGTCGAGGCGTTCGAGGATCTGGAGGTTGTTGCCGGTGATCATCATGGAGCGGGCGAACTCCGGGTGGTCCTCGCCCAGCAGGTCGCCTTCGATGGCCATGGATTCTTCGAAGAACGGTTGCGCCGCGGCGAAGTCTTCCTGCATTTGCAAGGCGCGACCGATGTTGTATAGAGCGATGGCGACATCGTGGTGAAGACCGCCATGCATCTGGCGGTAGAGGTCGAGGGCCTGCCGGTAGTACGCCTCGGCTTCGGCGCCCTTGCCGCGATCCTGCTCCACCAGCCCCAGGGCGTTGAGAGCCTCGGCGAGACCTCGACGGGGGACGAGGTCGGCATCCCCTTCCGGTCTCTGCGGTCTTTGCTGGATCGCCAGGTTCTCCCGGAAGAGGGCCTCGGCGGCGCCGTACTCGCCCCGGAAATAGTGCAGATAGCCCAGTTGGAGGAGGCTTTCCGCGAAGGTGTCGGGACTCACCCCCGGCACCCTGCGGCGCAGCGCCACGGCCTGTCGCAGGTGGGGTTCCGCCGCCTCATAATCCCCCGCCTTACGCAGCGCCAGCCCCAGCCGATGGTGGCTCTCGGCGACCTCCGGGTGGTCCTCGCCGAAGAGGTCGCGGCGCAGGGTCAGCGCCTGCCGGTGGAGGTTCTGGGCTTCCCGGTAGAGCCCCAGTTGGGTGTGCACCTGCCCCAGGGTGCTGAGCATCCGGGCCTGGACCTCCGGCTGCCCCACCAGTTCCAGGGCCACCCGCTGGGTACCCCGGCGCAGCAGCTGCTCGGCGGTTACCGCCCGGCCCTGGGACTCGCCGGGATCGGCCACCTCGAAGAGCTGTACCAGGAAGCGTTCCACCTCCGCCGCCTTGCGGGCCTCCACCTGGGCGCGATCCCGCTGCTCGGCGATGGCCCTCGCCTGGAGGGTCGCGGTGATGGCGTAGCTGATGGTGAGGAGGGCGGCGAGGGCCAGGACGGCGGCCAGGGGGGCGTTGCGCCGTAGCCATTTGCCGCCCCGATAGAGGAAGGAGCCCCGGCGGGCGCGCACTGGTCGGCCCTCCAGGAACCGTTCCAGCTCGGTGGCCAGTGCCTCCGGGGAGGCGTAGCGGCGCTCAGGAGCCTTGGCCAGGGCGCGATCGACGATGGCGTCCAGGTCGCCCCGCAGCCGTTGGGCCAGCCGCCGAGGCGTCGATCCCCGGGCCGCCGCCGCCTCCGTCGAGCTTTCCCCGGGAGCGTGCAGCACGGCGCGGCTCGGGGGCAGCGGTTGGTGCTCGCAGATGTGCTGGACCATCTCCATCAGGGAGGTTGTGGGGGCCTCCTGAGGGCGTTGTCCGGTGAGTGATTCGTAGAGGATCAAGCCCAGTTGGTAGACGTCCGACGCCGTCGTGATGGCCTGACCGGAGACCTGCTCCGGGCTGGCGTAGCTGGGGGTCAGGGGCAGCGAACCGAGAGTCAGGGTGAGGCTCTCCACCTGGGGATCGATGAGCTTGGCGATGCCGAAGTCGAGGAGCTTGACCTCACCGTCGGTGGTCACCAGCAGGTTGCCCGGCTTGAGATCGCGGTGCACCACCAGGTTGCGGTGGGCCGCCTGCACCGCCCGGGCGATGGTGATCAGCAGGCGGATCCGTTCGTCCACAGGCAGGCGTTGCTGGTCGCAGTAGTGGTCCAGGGGCAGCCCCTCGACATATTCCATCACCAGGTAGGGCAGGCCCCGGCGGTCGATGCCGCCGTCCAGCAGGTGGGCGATGTTGGGGTGCTGGAGGCGGGCCAGAATTTGCCGCTCCCGTTCGAAGCGCTGCACCGCCTCCGTCGAAGTCAGGGCGCCGGGGAGGACCTTCAAGGCCACATCCCGTTCGAAGGTACCGTCGGTGCGCTGGGCCAGGAAGACCACCCCCATCCCGCCCTCCGCCAGCCGCCGCACCAGGGTGTAGGGACCCACCTGATCGTCGGGTTGCAGACCGCCCTCGCTCGGATTCTCCGGCAGACGGGCCAGGAATGCCGCGGCGCGGTCCAGGGCGCTACCCTCCTGGCTCGCTGTGCTCTCCATCAGTCCGAGGAGTTCCTCCACCGCCTGACGCAATGGGACATCGTCGCCGCACCGCGCTACCAGCCAGGCGCCGCGCCCCTCCGGGGGGCGTTCCAGGACTTCGGCGAACAGGGCATCGATCTCGGCCAGGCGACGGGGGTGCATACCCTAAGGATACGGCAACGGGAGTCCAGACCCGCCAGCGGTGAACCGACACGCTGCGTCCGGCGGGGGCTACCAAGCGGAGGCAAGACGGGGGAGAAGAGGCCGGGGAGAGGAGAAGAACCCCGGCGGCTCGGAGACGTTTCCGAACCGCCGGGTTGCTATCGAAGGTCAGGCCGCGGGGCTCAGGCGCCGCGCTTCCAGTTGAAGCCGTAGCTGAGGCGGCTGTACCAGTAGGCACCGTTGAAGCCGAAGGGGGTGAACTGGCTGTAGCGGTTGCCAACCCCCGAGCGCGCTCCGGTGTTTTCTTCCGGGAAGGTGTCGAGGACGTTCTGGCCGCCCAGGGTCAGGGTGAACTTGTCGTTGAAGGAGTAGGCGACTTCCAGATCCACCAGGTATTCACCGGGGTAGGACGCCACGTCTTCGGAATCAAACCAGCCCCCGTAGTAGCTCAACCGCCCCAGGAGGCGGAGCTTTTCGGTGATGTTGTGGTGGGCGGTGAAGGCGAAGCGGGTCTCCGGCAGCGCTTCCTGCAATTCCCGGATGCGGGTGGCATCCAGGGTGGCGGGGTTGAACTTGGTGACCGTGGTCTCCGTGAAGTTCCCCAGGAAGGTGAAGCTCGTCCGTCCCCGTAGCGCCGGCGGCGTGTAGGTGGCGACCAGGTCGATGCCCCGGGTCTCGGTGTCGAAATCGTTGGTGAAGAACCGGAAGTTCTGCAGGTTGCCCGCACTGGTGATGCCCTCGGCGATGAGGTCATCGACCTCCTGCGGGGTGAGGGAGAAGTTCTGGGTGACCGCCAGACGATCCGACAGGTCGATCTGGAAGGCATCGACGGTCAGGGTGAAGGGGCCGTTCTCATACACCGCGCCGAGGGCGTAGTTGATGGATTCCTCGGCCTTCAGGGGCTCGCCACCGCGCAACTGCGCCACCGCGGAGGTGGCGGGGATCGTGCCGTTGTTGACCAGATCCATCAATTGCAGGTCGAACTCCGTCGAGACGTTGAAGGCGTTGGACTGCCCCGGGGTGGGAGCGCGGAAGCCGGTGCTGATGCTGCCCCGCAGCTGGAACTGGTCGGTCAGCCGCAGCCGCGCCGAGAGTTTGCCGTTGGTGGTGGTGCCGAAGTCTTCGAAGTCCTCGAAGCGCACCGCCACACCGACGGACCATTTGTTGTCCTTGGCGCGGCGTTCCAGGTCGCCGTACAGCGCCCAGTTGCTTCGGCTCCAGTCGCCCGCGGCGATGGGGCCGAAGCCCGGGAAGCCGTTGGAGGCGGCGCTGAAACCCTGGGCCGCCAGGGGGCCGATCTGGTAGGACTCCAGCTGCCCGATACCGATCGTGAACTTCTCGTCGCGCCACTCGATCCCGCCAGCGATGTTGGTCTGGCTGTTGAGCTCGTAGGTGAGGTCGAAGTTGAAGTTGAGTTCTTCCTGCTTGTAGAGGCCCGGATCGAACTCCGTCGGCGTGGCCGGTCCGAGGGAGGCGTTGACGGTGTTGAAGATGAAGAAATCGACCTCGTTCGAACCCCGGGAGACGCTGGCATCCCAGCCGATCCCACCGGCGGTTTGACCCCGCACGCCGAGGACGATGGAGGTGTCCTCCACATCACCGCCGAAGTTGGGGGTGAAGCCGCCGGGGAAGAGCTGCTGGAAGGAGAAGCAGTTGGGGTTAGCGAAGACCTCGGCCAGGGCCGCGGGGTCCGGCACATTGTTGGTGATGCTGACGGTGGGGCAGTTGGCCGAGCCGTCGAGGATGCCATCCTGGGCGTCCAGCAGATCACCGATCAACAAGGTCGCGCCTCCGTCGCCGCTGAACACCGCCGAACGGTTGTTGGGGTTGCGGTAGAAGAAGCCACCGGTGACCGTTTTGGTGACGTAGTTCGCGTGGCCGTAGAACTGGCTACCGTTGCCCATCAGGTGGCCAAAGTTGGCCCACAGCTTGAGGTCGTCATCGACCTCCGGCGAGCCCCAGATCTGGGCGGGATCGCGCACCGCGGTGTTGCCCGCCGCGATCAGGGCGGCGGCATCGTCCCGCTGGACGCTGCGATCCGTGGCGTCGGAGTTGCCAAACTCACCACTGACGTTGAAGAAACCGTTCTTGCCCAGTGGGAAACCGAAGTTGGCGGCGACCGACGTGGCGTCGCCATCCCCCGCCGTGAAACCACCGCGGCGGACTTCCAGGCTGCCCCCACTGTTGGCGTCCTTGAGCATGAAATTCATCACACCGGCGATGGCGTCGGAGCCATATTGGGCGGAGGCGCCGTCCCGCAGCACTTCCACCTGGCGCAGAGCGATGGCCGGGATGGCGGAGATGTCCGGCCCCTGGGCGCCGTCGGCGACGCCATTGCCCAGCCAGTAGATCACCGCGGCGCGGTGACGACGCTTGCCGTTGACCAGCACCAGGGTGTGGTCCGGGGCCAGATTGCGCAGATTGGCCGGTCGCACGACGGTGGCAGCGTCGCTGATGGGCTGGGTGTTGACGTTGAACGAGGGGGCGATGTTGCGCAGCAGGTTGCTGACGTCGGTGTCCCCCTGGTTGAGGAAGTCCTCGACCGAGATGACATCCACGGGGACCATGGATTCCGTGACGGAACGCCCTTCGGTGCGGGTGCCGGTGACGACCAGGACTTCGCCGAATTCCTCGAGCTGCTCTTCGGCGGCTTCCGGTTCCTGGGCGGGCTGGTCGGGGTCGGTTTGCGCGACCATCGGTTGCGCCAGGCCAAGAATGGCCAGGCAGAGAGCGATCCCGAGTACATTGAGCCGGATCGAATGGGACATGGTTTCCTCCTGCTTGTTAGCCCGCCAAAGATCCGGCGCGAGGCGGTAAGGCCAGTAGCAGCACGGGTTGCACGGGTCGGTTTCAGGGCCTGATTGTGGCCCGACACTAGCAAGGGAAGTGGTCTCGGGTCAAAGGTTTAGGAGCCTGTGGCGAGAGTCCGCCGCCGGTCGTTGCGGTCGGTTGGAACAATCTTGGACCTCTCTGCTAGCCTTCCGGGCCATGGCGACCCCAACTCCGGCCCATCCTCTGCTGCGGCTGTGGCGCTACGCTCGACGGCATCGCCGTCGCGTCGTGCTGGCCACGGCGTGCTCAGTCCTCAACAAATTCTTCGACCTGGCGCCGCCGGTGCTGATCGGCGCGGCGGTGGACGTGGTGGTGCGGCAGGAGGGGTCGATTCTGGCCACCTGGGGTTTCCCGGAACCACGGCAGCAGTTGGTGGTGTTGGCGGTGGCCACCTTCGTGATCTGGTCGCTGGAATCGGTCTTCGAATATGCCTACGCGGTGCTGTGGCGGAACCTGGCCCAGACGGTGCAGCACGAATTGCGCCTGGACGCCTATGGTCACCTCCAGGGTCTGGAGCTGCGCTACTTTGAGGAGCGTTCCACGGGCGGTTTGATGGCCATCTTGAACGACGATGTCAACCAGTTGGAGCGCTTCCTGGACGGCGGCGCCAACGATCTGTTGCAGGTGGGCACCACCGTGGTGCTGGTGGGGGGCGCGTTCTTCTACCTGGCCCCCTCGGTGGCCTGGATGTCCTTCGTGCCGGTACCGCTGATTCTGTGGGGTTCCTTCTACTTCCAGAAGCGCATCGCCCCGCGCTACATGGCGGTGCGGGAGCGGGTCAGCGCCCTCAACGGCCAGCTTTCCAACAACCTGAGCGGCATCGCCACCATCAAGAGCTTCACCGCCGAAGCCCGGGAAGTGGCGCGCATCGATGCCGAGAGCCGCGCCTACCAGGCGACGAACGGCCTGGCCATCCGCCTCAGCTCGGCCTTCTCGCCGCTGATCCGCATCGCCGTCCTCATCGGCTTCACCGCCACCCTGCTCTACGGCGGCTTTCTGACGCTGGGGGGACAGTTGGCGGTGGGGGCGTACAGCGTCATGGTGTTCCTGACCCAGCGGTTGCTCTGGCCCCTGACGGCTCTGGGGAAAACCGTGGACCTCTACCAGCGGGCGATGGCCTCCACGCACCGGGTGCTGGATCTACTGGATACCGAACCCGGAATTCCCGACGGCACGGAACCGCTGCCCCTCGATCCGGTGCGAGGGGAAGTGGAATTGGATGGGATTGCCTTCGCCTACCACCCGGGCTTCCCGGTGCTGGAGGATCTCACCGTGCGCCTCCCGGCGGGGGAGACCACGGCTTTCGTGGGGGCCACCGGCTCCGGCAAGACGACGCTGATCAAGCTCTTGTTGCGCTTTTACGATGTGGACCAGGGCTCGATTCGTCTGGACGGCACCGATCTGCGGCGGCTGCGCCTGGCGGATCTGCGGGCCGCCGTGGGGTTGGTGAGCCAGGATGTCTTCCTCTTCCATGGGACGGTCAAGGAGAACCTCCTCTACGGTTGCCCCGACGCCACCGACGAGGAGGTCATCGCCGCCGCCCAGGTGGCGGAGGCCCACGATTTCATCTTGGAACTCCCCGACGGGTATGGGACGGTGGTGGGTGAGCGGGGGCAGAAGCTTTCCGGCGGCCAGCGCCAGCGCCTCTCCATCGCCCGGGCCATCCTCAAGGATCCGCCCATCCTGATCCTGGACGAGGCCACCTCCGCCGTGGACAACGAGACCGAGGCCGCCATCCAGCGTTCCCTGGCCAAGATCTCCATCGGGCGCACCACCATCATCATCGCCCACCGCCTCTCCACCATCCGCCACGCCCACACCATCTGCGTCCTGCACCGGGGTCGTCTGGTGGAGCAGGGCACCCATGAAGAGTTGCTGGCCCGTCAGGAGCCAGGGGGGCCCGGCGGTCAGTACGCGGCGCTATGGCAGGTGCAGACGGGGGCGGCGGTGGGGTAGAGGCGGGCTACTCCGGGCAATGGGTCTTCAAGAACACCGCGACTTCATTCCGCGAGGCGACGGAATACCCCGGCGTAGCGCTGGTTGATCTTCTCGACGCCGACTTTGAACTTGGCCACCCGCTCAGGGTCCCGGATCGGACTGATCACGATGCCGTCGCCGTCGGTGGAAACCTCCAGCGGCGTTTCCAGGCCGATCCCGGTGGCTTCCAGAAGGGGCCGCTCGAGGATCAGCGCGAGACTGTTGCCGGTGCGGGTGAGGTGTTTGCTCATGGGATCTCCTTGTACGAACAGAGTTGCGCTTCCGTCCGTACAGCGACAAGTCTTCGAGGGCGATCACAGAGATCTATGGTAACCTTCGAATAAATACATACAACAGGAGGACTTGCCATGAACCCTGTCGTTTCTCCCTCCTCGTCTCTGCCCCATCGGGCGGATTCCATAACCCGACCCGCCGCGCCACCGCGGCTGATCCGGAGCCTGCGGCAAGCCTACGCCACGCTGGATGCCGCCGCCGGATCCCTGCCCACCTTCTCCCTCACCCTGGAGGACGGCACCACCCACGTCCTGGGCGAGGGGGCGCCAGCCTTCGAGATCTTCATCCATGATCGCGCGGGGCTGGCGGCGCTGACCTCCCTCGATGAAACCCGGGTTTGCGAGGCGATCCTCGCCGGATCCATCGACGTGGAGGGAGAGATGCTGACGGTGCTGCGATTGCGGCCCCTGTTCTCCGACCGCCACCCCTTGCGGGCGCTGTGGCACAAATTTCTCCATGCCCTGGTCTTCGGTCAGGCGCGCAGTGACCGCAAGTGGATCGCCCAGCATTACGACGAGACGGCGGATTTCTACGAACTCTTCCTCGATTCGCGGCGGGCCTACTCCCACGGGATTTTCGAAGACGATGGCGAGCCCCTGGAGGTCGCCATCCTGCGCAAATTGGACTTCGCCCTGGCGGCGGTGGAGGCGCGACCGGGGCAGCGGATTCTGGATATTGGCGCGGGTTGGGGCACCATGACGGAGCACGCCGGGCAGGCGGGGGTCCGGGTGACCTCGTTGACCATCTCCGAGCCCTCGGAAGACTACGTCAATGCCTTGATCGAGGCCCAGGGGCTGCCGTGCCGGGTGCTCAACGAGCATTTCCTGGAGTACCGGGCGGAGGAACCCTACGACGCCATCGTCAACCTGGGCGTCACCGAGCACTTGCCCGACTACGGCGCCACCCTGGCCCAGTACGAGCGCTTGTTGAAACCGGGCGGGCGGGTTTATCTGGATGCCTGCGCGTCCCCCACGAAGTTTCCCTTCTCCTCGTTCACCTACCGGTACGTCTTCCCCGGCAACGCCACGCCCCTGTGCCTCCACGACTACCTGGCGGAGGTGGCGAAGACACCCCTGGAGGTGCTGGCCGTGCACAACGATCGGCGCAGTTACGAGTTGACCTGCCGCCATTGGGCGGAGCGCCTGGAGGCGTCCCGCGACGCCATCGTCCAGCGCTGGGGCAAGAGTGTGTTCCGCCGCTTCCAGCTCTACCTGTGGGGGTGTGTGGACGTCTTCTCCCGGGGGGTCTTCGGGGCCTACCGGGTGATCCTGCAGAAGCCGCTGGTGGCGCCGTAGGGCGGAGAGCGGTCCGCGCGGGGTGCGCTACAATGTCGCAGGAGGCGCAAGATGACCACCAAGACCTACATCGAGAAAGAAGAAGGGTGCTACCGGATCAAGGGAACCCGGGTTTCCCTCGATTCTCTGGTCTACGCCTTCTGGAACGGCCAGACGCCGGAGAGCATTGCCCAATCCTTCGAGGTGCTGACCTTGGAGGAAGTCTACGGCGCCATCGCTTTCTATCTGGCCAATCGCGCCGAGATTGACGCCTACCTCGCGGCTGCCCGAGAGGATTTTGAGCGCCAACGGGTAGCCTCCCAGGCGGCGGACCCGGCCTTCTATCGACGCCTTGAGGCAGCACGGCTCCACCCCACTGCTGGATGATTCGTTACCAGGCAGACGCGGATCTCAACGGTTTGATTCTCCGGGCTACCCAACGTCTGGAGCCCGCTTTAGATTTCAAGTCTGCCGGTGAAGCTGGCTTGCGGGGGCTGCCGGATCCATCGGTTCTGGCGATCGCCGCGGAGGCGGGCCGCATTCTCGTCACTCACGACCAAAGGACCATGCCCGGCCACTTCGCCGAGTTTCTGGCTACACGATCCAGCCCCGGAGTGATCATCGTCCAGCAGCACCTTCCCGTCGCTGCCGCCGCTGAAGAACTCGTTTTGATCTGGGCTGGGACCCAGGCGGAGGAGTGGCAAAATCGGATCTACTGGCTGCGGCCCTGATCCGTTATTTCAACGCCTCAACCCAACCCAAATTCCCCCGGAAAGTGCTGCATCGCCGTGGTCAGCGGTAGCGACGCGGCCTGGCCGAGGCCGCAGATGCTGGCTTCGGTCATGCCCCAGGAGACTTCCGTGAGTTCTCCCAGGACCGACGGATCGCGCCCGTTGGCGAGGTAGCGGTCCAGGGCCTGGCGGACCATCTGGGTGCCGATGCGGCACGGCGCGCACTGGCCGCAGCTTTCGTCCTCGAAAAAGACCGCCTGGGCGAGGGCCGCTTCCACCATGTCCACGGTGTCGTTCAGGACGACGACCCCGGCGGAACCGAGCATGGAACCGGCAGCGGCCAGGCTCTTGAAATCGAGGGCGATGTCGATCTGGTCGGCGGGCAGGAAGCCGCTGGAGGCGCCGCCGGGGGAGAAGGCTTTCAAGGTACCCACGGGGCCACCGGCCATCGCCAGCAGTTCGCGGAAGGTGATCCCCAGCGGAGCCTCGTAGACCCCGGGGCGGCGCACATGGCCGGAGATGCAATAGAGCTTCGGTCCCGGGGCGGTGCGCCCGGCGTCCCGGAACCAGGCGCCCCCGCGCGACAGAATGGCGGGCACGCAGCCGATGGTCTCGACGTTCTGGATCAGGGTGGGCTTGCCCCGGAAGCCCTTCTCGGTGGGGAAGGGCGGCTTCATGCGAGGCATGCCGCGTTTGCCCTCCAACGCCTCCAGAAGGGCTGTTTCCTCGCCGCAGATGTAGGCGCCGTGGCCATCCACGAAATGCCAGGCCACCGGCTCCCCGGCGACGGTCAGGCGCTCCAGGTGGCCCAACGCCCGGGCCTCGGCCAGGGCTTTTTCCAGGGCGGCGCGAGCGCGACCGAATTCGCCCCGGACGTAGAGGTAGATCGCCTGGGCCTGCAAGGTGTAGGCAGCGATGGCCAGCCCTTCGAGGACAAGGTGGGGGCGGCGCAGCATCACCTCCCGATCCTTGAAGGTGCCAGGCTCACCCTCGTCGGCGTTCAACACCACGTAGCGTTCCGTCTCGGCCTGGTTGCGGATGGCGTTCCACTTGATGTGGGTGGGGAATCCGGCGCCGCCGCGGCCCTGGAGTCCCGAGGTTTCGATGGCCGCGCAGATCCAATCGGCGCCCTTTTCCATCGCCGTTCGCAAGGCAGCGTAGTCCGTGGCATCCGCCCCGAGGAGATCGATGGCCAGGTCTGGGCTATTGCCGTCGGCGCCTCCGGTGGGCGTGCCGGGGCATTGCGGCACGGGGGCTTCCTCCGCCGCGTCCCAATAGGCCGGGGCCACATCGCAGCGGCCCAGGCAGGAGACGTACTCCGCCTTCGTGCCGCGGCTCGCAAGGTCCGCCATCAGGGCATCGCATCCCGCGATCTTGCAGCTCAATCCCTG
>Ga0210063_1000065_pt1 | contig 34757 bp, 29 predicted proteins | sample Muzzi_PWA_D1_FD_185529 | JGI IMG/M metagenome (GOLD analysis project Ga0210063, IMG submission 185529) | Wetland microbial communities from San Francisco Bay, California, USA, that impact long-term carbon sequestration - Muzzi_PWA_D1 (SPAdes) | ecosystem: Environmental > Aquatic > Marine >... | reverse complement strand
GCTTGTGATGTGTTTAGATTGTCTTTGCGGTATATCTAAGGTTCCTTGGGCTGTGGTAAAACCATTCGTTTTCCTTAAGGAGAAGTGCATGTCTATCAAAACCCTCAAGGTCGTCTTGACCCTCGCCGTGCTCGTCGCCGGCTCCCTTTTTAGCGCCTCCGCCATGGCCGACCCCGCGACCGAGACCACGGCGCCGGTGCTGGACCTCGCGACCTTCACCGTCGTGGGTACCTCCACCGTGGTCCGCAACGACAATGGCGTCCACGCGGAACTCAGCGCTGGCAGCTTGAACCCCGGTGAGGCCTACTCCATGTGGATCCTGATCTTCGGCCCCGACGGTGGTGACGGCCTCACCGTGCGCAACCTCAGCGGTGGCCTGGCCGACGAACTTGGCAACATCAACTTCGCGGGTAGCCTGAAGGAGGGTGTGGTCACCTTCCCCCTGGATGACAACGGCAACCCCATCGACTGGTACGACGTCCTCTTCGAGGGCGAGTTCCTCGATGCTCGGGCGGGTTTCATCTCCCTGGTGGTGGTGAACCACGGCCCGAAGATTCCGGGTCAGGTCTACGAGCAGACCCACACCCGTTACGAGGGTGCCTGCGCCAACCACCCGGTGAACCCCGTGCCGGGCGGCGTGATCTGCCAGAACACCCTGCAGACCACCTTCCATCGCCCCTGAGGCTGGGAAGGTTCGAACGCAAAAAGGGCGGCTCCCCGGAGCCGCCCTTTTTCTATGGTCAAGCGTCAGGAGCCTTGAGAGACCCCTCGGGACTCAATACTCACTCAGGTAGCGCTTCTGCTCCCACGGGTGGACGTGGGAGATGTAGTCCGCCCACTCCTGCCGCTTGGCGGCGAGATAATGCTCGTAGACGTGTTCCCCCAGGGCGTCCTTGATCACCGTGTCCTTCTCCAGCAGGTCCAGGGCCTCCGACAGACTGGAGGGGAGCTGCTTGATCTTCCACCGGCGCTTCTCCCGCTCGCTCATCTCGAAGATGTTCTTGTTCACCGGGGGGCCGGGATTGATCCCCTGCTGGACCCCGTCGAGGCCCGCGGCGAGCATCACGGCGAAGGCCAGGTAGGGATTGCACGAAGGATCGGGAATCCGCACCTCACAGCGGGTCCCCATGCCGCGCCGCGCCGGGACCCGGACCAGGGGGCTGCGGTTCTTCTCGGACCAGGCGACGTTGATGGGGGCTTCGAAGCCCGGCACCAACCGCTTGTAGGAGTTGACCAGGGGGTTGGTGATGGCGACGAAGGAGCGCGCGTGCTCCAGAATCCCACCGATATAGCCCAGGGCCACCTCAGAAAGTTGATGCTTGGCTTTCTCGTCGTAGAAGGCGTTCTTCCCCTTCTTGGTCAACAGGCTCTGGTGCACGTGCATGCCGGAGCCGTTCACCCCGAAGATCGGCTTGGGCATGAAGGTCGCGTGGAGGCCATGATCCTGGGCGACCTTCTTGACCACGAAGCGAAAGGTACCCACATCGTCCGCGCAGCGCACCGCTTCGGCGTATTTGAAGTCGATCTCATGCTGTCCGGGCGCCACCTCGTGGTGCGCCGCTTCCACCTCGTACCCCATGGCCTCCAGAACCATGACGATGTCCCGGCGGCACTCCTCGCCCCGGTCCACGGGCGTCAGGTCGAAGTAGCCGCCGACATCGTGGGTTTCGAGGAGCGCATCCCCCGCATCGTCGGTCTGGAAGAGGAAGAATTCCGCCTCGGGTCCCGCCACCAGGGCGTAGCCCAGGGCTTCGGCTTTTTCCACCTGACGTTTCAGCGTCAGGCGGGGACAACCGGCAAACGGAGAGCCGTCCGGCAGGTACACGTCGCAGATGATGCGCGCCACCCGGGCCCCTTCCTGGGTCGCCCAGGGATTGATGCGGAAGGTGGTGAGATCCGGTACCAGCAACTGGTCGGACTCTTCGATGCGGGTGAAGCCCTGAATCGAGGAACCATCGAACATGATCTGGCCGTCCAGGGCCTTCTCGAACTGGCTGCGGGGCACCTCGACGTTCTTGATGATGCCCATGATGTCGGTGAATTGGAGGCGCATGAAGCGTACGCCTTCCTTGTCTACAATGCGGAGGATCTCATCCTTCTTCATGATGGGTTCTTGGCCTCTCCTCGAAAATTGTTCATTCGGTCTTGTTGGCTAAATCGACACTGGATGGCTTCCAGTGCGCCTCATACTAGAGCATTTCATGCGAAGTGTCACGGAAAAATGGCACTGAGAGCAAACTTTGCCTTGCGTTAACTCAATGTAATACCATGGAAAAATCGCCCCGCCCTCCGTGCTAGCATCCCTGCATTCTCCCGAGTGCAGAAAGCCGATGCCGTGGCCTCTCCGTACATTGATGGGAGGTTGCGGCTCTCGTCGGGACCGGTGATTTTTTCTGGAGGTGAGGATGTCGGAATCGCAAAACCCGTCGGGCCGCTCCCCTTGGAAAGCGCTCTTCGTCACACTGGTCCTGGTCGGTCTGCTGGTGGGCCTCTACTTGGGGGGCCGCCAGATGGCGGACTCGGTCGAGCAGTTCGCCACCTGGGTTGAGGGGCTGGGAACTTGGGGTCCGCTGGTCTTCATTCTGGGCTACATCGTCGCCACGGTGATCTTCGCGCCGGGGGCGATCCTCACCGGCGCCGGGGGCGCGATTTTCGGGCTGGCCTACGGCACTCTCTATGTGGCCATCGGCGCCACCCTGGGCGCTTCCCTGGCGTTCCTGATCGGACGCTACGGCGCGCGCCGCTTCGTGGAGAAACAGATCGCCGGGAACCAGAGGTTCGCCGCCATCGACCGCGCGGTGGGCAAGAACGGCCTGAAAATCGTCCTGCTGCTGCGCCTCTCCCCAATCTTCCCCTTCAACATGCTGAATTACGCCTTGGGCCTGACCAAAGTGCGTTTCCTCGACTACTTGATCGCCTGCATCGGCATGCTGCCCGGGACCTTCCTGTATGTCTACTACGGTCACGTGGGCCGTCAGGCCCTCAAAGAGGTGGGGTCCGGGGGGGTGGAGAAAGGGGTGGAGGGCTGGATCTTCCTCGGCGTGGGCCTTCTCGCCACGTTGATCGTCACCATTTTTGTTACCCGCATTGCCCAGCGGGCTTTGAAGGAGTCCACGGATGTCCAAGCCGCAGAAGAATAAACCCGCCGTCACCGTCGAGCCCCAGGATGGCCACAACCAGCGCCTGGTGGGGCATGTCCACCCCGCGGACTGGACCAACCCGGAGCCCTCGGAGCGGTACCACCTGGTGGTCATCGGCGGCGGGACGGCGGGGCTGGTGAGCGCCGCCGGGGCTGCGGGATTGGGGGCGAAAGTGGCCCTTATCGAGAGCCATTTGATGGGCGGCGACTGCCTCAATTTCGGTTGCGTGCCCTCCAAGGCGGTCATCCGCGCGGCCCGCGCCTGGCACGATGCGCGCCACGGCAGCCGCTTCGGCGCGCCGGTGGCGGAGGGGGAGGGAGACTTCGCCGCCGTCATGGAGCGGATGCGCAAGCTGCGGGCCGATATCAGCAAGCACGACAGCGCCAAACGGTTCCGAGGCCTGGGGGTGGATGTCTACCTGGGGGAAGGGCGTTTCGTGGCGGAGGATGCCATCGAAGTGGGTGGGCAGCGCCTGGATTTCCGCCGCGCCGTGGTGGCCACCGGCGGCAAACCCTTCGTGCCCCCCATCCCGGGGCTCCAGGAACTCCAGCCCCTGACCAACGAGTCCATCTTCAGCCTGACCGAGTGCCCCCGGCGGTTGGTGGTGATCGGCGCTGGCCCCATCGGCTGCGAGCTGGCCCAGAGCTTCGCCCGCCTGGGCAGCGAGGTGCACCTGATCGATATGGCGCCACAGATCCTGCCCCGGGAGGACGATGACGCCGCCAAGGTCGTCCAGGCGGCATTGGAACGGGAAGGGGTGGTGCTGCATCTGGGGGCCAAGGTGGAGAAGGCCGAAAAGGGGGGAGGGAAGCTCGTTCACCTCGACCGGGACGGCAGGAAGACCTTGGTGGAGGGGGATGAGATCCTGGTGGCGGTGGGGCGCAAACCCAACGTCGATGGCCTCGGTCTGGAGGCCGCGGGGATCGACCACGACCGGCGCGGGGTGACGGTGGACGACCATCTGCGCACCACCAACAAGCGGGTCTTTGCCTGCGGCGACGTGGCCTCCGCCTTCCAGTTCACCCACACCGCCGACGCCCAGGCTCGTATCGTCCTGCGCAACGCCCTCTTCCCCCTGGGGCGGGCGAAGAACAGTGATCTGGTCATCCCCTGGTGTACCTACACCTCGCCGGAGATCGCCCACGTGGGCCTGTACGCGGGGGAGGCGGAAGAGAAGGGCTATGGGGTGGAGACGATCACCATTCCGCTAGCGGATTGTGATCGCGCCATCCTGGATGGAGAGACGGAAGGCTTTCTGCGGATCCACCTGAAGAAGGGTTCCGACCGCATCCTGGGGGCCACCTTCGTGGCGGAGCATGCCGGGGAGTCGATCAGCGAACTGACCCTGGCCATCACCGCCGAGATCGGCCTGGAGAAGCTCGCCTCGACGATCCACCCCTACCCGACCCAGGCGGAGGCCATCAAGAAGGCCGCCGACACCTTCATGCGGGGCAAGTTGACCTCGACCACAAAGACCGTCCTGGACAAGTACTTCGACTTCACGGAATAAGAAAACCCCCTCTTCCCGTCGGGGAGAGGGGGTTTTGCTGAACCGTCGGGGCGGCCACGGGGTCCGCCCTTTCTCAGCTTACTGCTGCGTCGCGCCCCCCGGGGGTGCCGCCGGGGCTGCCGGGGTCGCCGGTGCCGCCGGTGCGACGATCTCCAGCAGTTCCACTTCGAAGATCAGCGCCGCGTTGGCGGGGATCTTCGGGGGCGCTCCCCGCGAACCGTAGGCCTTGTCCGGGGGACAAACCAGGCGCGCCTTGCCGCCCACCTTGATCTGCTGCATGCCCTCCGTCCAGCAGGGGATCACCTGCCCCAGGGGAAACTCCGCGGGCTCGCCCCGGTCGATGGAGCTGTCGAAGACATCGCCGTTGCGCAGGGTGCCTTTGTAGTGCACCTTCACCGTGTCGGCGGCAGTGGGGTTGGCGCCGGTGCCTTCCTGGAGGGTGCTGACCAGCACGCCGGAATCCAGCTTGGTCACCCCATCCTTCGCCGCCTCGGCGGCCAGGAACGCGTCGGCCTCGGTCTGCTCCTTTTCCGCCGCGGCGGTGAAGCGCGCCTGGGCCAATTCCTGAATCTTGGGAATGTAGTCTTCCAGGACGACCTTCGGTTCGGTGCCGTTGACGCCATCCGTCAGGCCCGCCTTCAGAATCTCCAACTCCTCCGCGCTCAAGCCCAGCTGGCCCATCTGACTGGCGACCATCAGGCCCATGGCGTAGATGGCTTTCTTGTCATCCGTGTCCAGCTCCTGGGAAACCGCCGGCTCCGTGGTGCACGCCGGTAACACCAGCCCCACCAGGAGGGCGAAAACAAGTACCTTATTCCAACGCATCAAGAACTCCTTTTTTTGGCTAGAAAATCGAGCGCACACCTTACCAGGGGCGTGCGTTTCTGTCGAGTTGGTGAGTCTCCAGGAAGACCCGGATCGCCAGGGTCAGCTCTTTGAGGGAGAGCCGGTTCGGCCCATCCGGCGAGGACATTTCCATCCGGGCTGCGGCGGCCACGGCGCCGTCCCGAAAACGGAAGGCGTCGTCAGCACCGCTACGGCGGGAGATCCGTGCGACGGCGGCCAGGGCCAGCGCCCGTTCGGCGGTGATGGCCAGGGGGACGCGGCCTCCATCCCGCGCTTCCGCCCGCAGGATGCCTTCCCCGATGCGGCGGGCGTGCAGGAAGTAACTGTGGCCTTCGGGATCCATTCGGTGGAGCGTTGCCAACGCCTGGACCGAGGGTGCATCGTGGGGCAAGGCATCGAAGTTCTTGCCGACATCCCGCACCGCCATCATCCACCCCGCGCCCTCGATGGCCCCCGGCCACCAGGGACAGTGGTCCGGACAATCCGGATCCACCGCCGCCAGTTGGGCCAGGGCCAGCGTGGCGAGGCCGGGGGCGGCGGGTACGGGGAAGGGATCCCGGCCCTGGGTCGGGTAGAAGAGGGCGAAGCGTCCCCGCTCCCTATCCTGCGGATCGCCTTCCTGTTGGTGGAGGAGGAACGCCCCCAAGGCGCGGGGAGTAGCGAGGGTGGCGTCGGTGCGCTCCTGCCCGGTGGCGGCGAACCACTCCAGGGCCGCGAGGAGCGTCCGCGCCGTGGTATCGAGCCGCGCCACGCCCGCGGGGGCGGCGGCCACATAGCGGAAATCCACTCCCCCCAGGGTGGTCGCGGTCGAGGTCGGCCCTGGAGCCCGCAAGGCCGCCGCCAGATGCCACAATCCCGCCTCGGCGGCGGCCCGGAACCGCTCCTCGCCGGAGGCCGCATAAAGCTCGAAAAGAGCACCGCAAGCATCAGCATGGCGGGTGAGCTGCCAATCTTCCAGGAAGGGCCCGCGCTGCCAGGAGGTCCTTTCCGGTGGATCCACAAAGCGGCCATCCTCCCGCTGTCGCCGCACCACCTCGTCCGCGACCGCGATCGCGGCGGCGATCCCTGGGCTTTCGACAGCGACCCGAGGGGGGGCCAGAGGGACGGCCAGAGGGACGGCGGTCAGGGAGGTGGTCAGGCTGAGGAGCACGAGGCAGGGAGCGATGCGCCCCCAGGGCCGGAGCCCTCGGATGGAACCCATGGGGGGCCTCAGCCTCGGCGTCCCACGAAGGTGCCAGCGATGACATCGTGCAAGCCCCGCTTGCCCTCGGTGAAGGCCACCATCAGGAAACCGATGCCCAGGGAGAGAACCCCGGCACCGTATCCCAGAAGCCGCAAAATAGCCTGCCCGGGAGGGATTCCCGCTCGCCCGTTTCGGCCACAGACCTTCAGGCCGAAGAGCGCCTTGCCCGGGGTGGCGCCCCACAGGCTCCAGCCAAAGACCGGGACCAACACCCAGAGGGCGAGGGTCACAAGGCTGAGGAGGGATTGTCCGTTGGCCCGCAGCGGCCCCCCCTGAAGGAAGGAGGCCCCGACGCCGAGGAGCAGGATCACCAGGCCATCGACCACCGTCGCCGCCAGACGGATCCCAAACCCTGCCGGTGGGAGACTGGGCGGAGTTCCCGCAGCGGGAGCCCGGGGCGATGCGGCGGGCGCCGCCGTACCCGAGGGTCCGGGGGCGATCGCGGGATCCGGCGAGGTCGATGAAGTCGATGAAGTCGGTGAAGTCGGTGAAGTCGGTGATGGCGACGAACGTGAGGGGTCCAAAGGAGCCGGAGGGACCGGGGCGGCGAAGCCGTCCAGAGCGTCCAGGGAGGGCAGGAGTTCGTCGGAGGCGGGCTCGGCGGCTTCCAGTGCTGCCGCACCTTGCGCGGCTTCCCCAGCCCCTTCGGCCCGAGGGTGCAGCGTATGCCGCGCGGGGTCGGCGTCGGCATCGGTGTCTGGTCGGGCCAACGGCGGACCCGGTGGCGATTCCAGGGGTTCGCGTCGGGTTTCCGGCTTGGCCAGGATCTCCACCACCGGGGGTAGGGAGCGTTCCCGGGTGGGGGCGGAGGTCTCCGCCATGGGTTCGTCGAGCAGGGATTTGCCACAGCCGGGGCACTCCACCAAGCTGAGGTCAAGCGGGGCGCCACAGTGGGGGCAGCGCACCCCGTCGGGATCCATCCGCCGGGTGGCCAGATTGGGATCCTCCACCGGCGCCTCCCCCGTGACCCCGATGATCAGGTCGCTCTCGCCGATGGTCAGCCGGTCGCCGGAATGGAGGCGCATCAAGCCCTCTTCGAGGCGTCGCCCGTTGACGTAGGATCCGTTGGTGGAACCCAGATCTTTGACCCGAAGCTCACCATTCTGGGCGATCAGCAGCGCGTGATTGCGGCTGACGCTAGGATCCTTCAAGACCAGATGACAGGTGCGACTGCGACCGATCAGGGTATCGCCGACGCTCAGGTCGATCTGGCCGGTGCGCGTGCGGAGGTAAAACTGTGGCTCCTGTGAGATTGTCTCCCCCTCCTCTAGTGTTCGAAACTAACGATGAAGAGTATCACGGTCCATCCTTCACGATCTGAGGTTTCATCCCCAGATGGCGACGCAATTCCCTCGCCGTGGGGCTGTCGGTCTCCTCGACGAATTCTTCCAGCGGACCGGCAAAGAGGAGGTCCCCGCCGTGGCTACCGCCCCCGGGACCGAGATCGACGATCCAATCCGCCCGGGCCACCAGTTCGGTGCTGTGTTCCACCACCACCACGCCGTGCCCCCGCTGCACCAGGGTGCGCAGGGTCCGATAGAGCAAGTCGATATCCGCCAGATGAAGACCGGTGGTCGGTTCGTCGAAGAGGAAGAGGTGACGCTCGGCGGCGGTCATCCGGCGCGCCTTCTTTCCCTTGCTGGCCGGAGGATCCAGAAAACTGGCCAGTTTCAACCGCTGGGCCTCGCCTCCGGAGAGCGTCGAGGTGGGCTGCCCCAGGCGCAGATACCCCAACCCCACCTCCACCAGGGTCGCCAGCCGTCGGCACAGGCGGACCTGCGGGGCGAAGAACACCTGCGCCTCCTCCACCGTCAATTCCAGCACCTCGTGGATGGTGCGATCCTGGAAGCGCACCCGCAGCACCTGGTCCTGGAAGCGCCGTCCCTGGCACTTCTCGCAGACCACCGACACCGGTGCCATGAACTGCATGTCCACTTCCGTCACCCCGGTGCCGCGGCACTCGGGGCAGCGCCCCCGGTCCACATTGAAGGAAAAGTGCGCCGGGGTGATCCCCCGCGCCCGAGCCACCGGCGTGGCGGCGAAAAGCTTGCGGATCTCGTCGTAGGCCTTGATATACGTCACCGGGTTGGAGCGGGTGGAGCGGCCCAGGGGGGATTGGTCCACCAGGGTGATATCCATCACGCCGTCCAGCCCCACCAGAGCATCGCACTCCCCCGGCTCCACATCCACCACGCCTTGGGAACGCTGGTAGGTGCCGTGAAGGACGTTCTTGATCAACGTCGATTTCCCCGAGCCGGAGACACCGGTGATGGCGACCAGCGTCCCCAGCGGGAGGCGGACATCGATCCCCCGCAAGTTGTGGGCGCGGGCACCGTGGATCTCGATGGCGGGCAGGGCCTCCAGTTCCTCCCGGCGGGTTCCCAGGCCATGCTCCCGGCGGTAGCGCAACCGGTGCTCCCAGGCCCGCGTGCGGGGCTTGCGACTCAGGTATTGCCCGGTCAGGGATTCGCCGTGGGCCAGCACCGCCTCGGGGGTGCCTTCCACCATCAGCTGACCGCCCCCTTCTCCGGCCCGGGGCCCCAGGTCGATGATGTGATCGGCGCCTCGAATCAAGGTCGGATCGTGCTCCACCACCAGCACCGTGTTGCCCCGGGCCGCCAGATCCTTGAGCAGTTTCAGCAGGCGAGCACTGTCGGAAGGGTGGAGACCGATGGTGGGCTCGTCCAGCACGTAGAGGGTGCTGGTGAGACCGGAGCCCAACGCCGCCGCCAGATGGATGCGCTGGGTCTCCCCCCCGGACAGGGTGCGTGCCTGGCGCTCCAGGGTCAGGTAGTCGAGCCCCACCCGGTGGAGCACCTCCACCCGCTCTTCCAATTCGTCCAGGAGGTGCCCCGCCACCTCCCGCTGGCGAGGGCTCCACTGCCGCGCCTTGAGCCAGCGGCGGAGTTCTTCCACGCTCAGGGCGGTGAGCTCCGGTAGCGTCCGCCCTTCCAGAGATACCGCCAGGGCTTCCGGTTTCAGCCGCTGCCCGGCGCATTGCAAGCACGGGTTGTAGGCCCGGTAGCGGGCCAGGAGCACCCGCACATGGAGTTTGTAGATGCGCTTTTCCAGCCAGCCGAAGAATTGATCCAGGCTCACGAAGGACCCGTCTCCGCTCCACACCCACTGCCGGTCCGCCGCGTCCAGTGCTTGCCACGGCACGTCCAGGGGCACGCCCCGGCGTTGGCAGGCGGCGAACAGACCCTCGTAGTGTTCCTCGTAGGCGGGGGAGTTCCACGGTGCGATGGGGTGCTCCGCCAGGGTGACCCCCGGGTCCGGAATGACCCGCTCCGGGTCGATGCCCATCACGCGACCGAAGCCCTGGCATTGGGTGCAGGCCCCCAGGGGGGAATTGAAGGAGAAGAGGGCGGGCACCGGGGTGTGCAGAATGCGACCGCAGTGGATGCACCCGAGCCGTCGGCTGAAGGTGCGCACCTGACCGCGGGTCGGTCCCAGGCCCCGGGCTTCGATGCGCCCCTCCCCCCCTTCCAGCAGACGCATCCCCTCCTCCACGGTGGCGGTGAGCTGCATCCCTGCCTCTTCCCCCGGGCGGGCGCGGAAACGGCCCAGGACCAGGGGTAAGGGATCGAGGGCTTTCGGCCACGGCTCCCCGGGTTCCATGCGGGTCACCGAACCCTCTCCCTGGTCGCTGTCGAGGCGGCGGGCGAAGCCCTGGCGGATCAGTTCCCCCAGCACGGCATCGGCCTGACGCGGGGGCCGGGGGAGGGGGGCGACCAGCAAGAAGTTTTCGCCCACCTCGCCCTCCGTCAGCAGTCGGGCGACCTCCTCCGGCACCCAGCGGCGCACCGGACCATGGCCCTCGGGGCAGTGCACCGTTCCCAGGTGGGTGTACAGGAGGCGCAGCACATCGTTGACCTCGGTGATGGTGCCCACCGTGGAACGGGCGTTGCGGACACTGTTGCGGGCCTCCAGCGCCACCGGCGGCAGGATGTTGTCCACCGATTCCACCGGCGGTCGTTCCATCTGATCCAGGAATTGCCGGGCGTAGGTGGACATGGACTCCACGAACCGACGCTGCCCCTCGGCGAAGATGGTGTCGAAGGCCAGAGAGGATTTGCCCGCGCCGGAAGGTCCGGTGACCACCGTCACCTGGCGGTGGGGTACGCGGCAATCGATCCCCTTCAGGTTGTGGGTCCGTGCCCCCCGGACTTCGATGGCCGTGGGCCTGCTCTTCGCATTTGTCATGGCTTCTAGTGGCGCCCCGGGCGTATCCTCCGGGAACCAAAGGATCCATCCTACCCTGGTTTGGCTCCGGTTTCGAGGTACCGGGCCGCGCGGGCCAATGACGGAGCGGTCTAGCACAGCGTCACTTAACCGAAGCGGAGTCTTGGCGCATGGCTAAAACCCCTCACAGAAACCGTAAAACCCGTCACAACAAGCATACAGTTGCTCGCCTCTGGTGTAGCATAGGTGACACACTCCGGGGACTTTGTTGTCCCGTGGCATTGCGTTCAAACATGGGGAAGGGGGGCACATGAGCGACGAAATCATCCGCAAGATCGAGGCGCTAGGGACAGATCTGAGGACGGAAATGCAGGCGGGATTCGGTGCCGTTCAAGAGCGTCTAGGGTCTATCGAGGCGCGTCTCGGCACACTGGAAGGGCGTGTTGATGATCTCGTTGAACTCCAGAAGGGAACCACGGAGAGCATCGATATCCTTGTGGGCCACCTTGTTCCCCGCGCAGCCACCGGCGGTCGCTAGAAACCTCACGCCGTAGCCATCACCAAATCCCCCGGGCTCCACGGCTTCGCTACAATCCCTGCCTTCATCGCCGGAGTGATCCGGATGGACCTATTGAGCCCGGTGTTTTCGCCATAGCGCTTGATCGGCTGAACGCAACTGGCGGATCCTTCGACGTCATCCCGCATCGGCTCGAGTGCGCTGTCCGAAGTGGCGAGTCAGGGCGAACTTCGATGCCTGCTCCCCGCGCCCCCTTGATCGCTGATCCAAAATCCGACAAGGTCCAGCCATGGCGACCTATGTCATCGGCGATATCCACGGTTGTTGGCGGACGCTGCGGCGGTTGCTGGGACGAATCGCGATCGATCCTGAGCAGGACCATCTGTGGCTCACCGGCGATCTGGTGAATCGCGGCCCCGCGTCGTTGGCGGTGCTGCGTTGGGCCCATGGGACGGCGGCAGCCATGGGGGAGCGCTTCGTCACGGTGCTGGGCAACCACGACGTCCATCTGCTGGCTCTGGATGCCGGGGTGGCCCGCCCGAAAGACGGGGACACCCTGGAGGCGATCCTGGACGCACCGGATCGCCCGGAACTGCTGGGATGGTTGCGCCAGCGCCCCCTGCTCCACCGGCGAGGAGAGACCGTGCTGGTGCACGCGGGGTTGCTGCCGGAATGGACCGTCGCCGCGGCGGAACGGCGAGCGCGGCGCCTGGAACAGGCGCTGCAACAACAAGGGGCCTCCCGCCTCCTACGGCGCAAGCCGAGGCGGCGGCGAGATGCCCTGCCGCGCCTGCGCCAGGCCCTCTACGCCTTCACCGCGCTGCGCACGTTGCGCCGGGACGGCGCGCCGTGCCGCTTCAGTGGCCCCCCGGGCGAAGCCCCGGCGGGGTGTCTGCCCTGGTTCGAGCACCCCGAGCGACGCTCCGTGGGCCAGCGGGTGGTCTTCGGCCATTGGGCGGCATTGGGCTTCCACCGCAGCGCAGGGATCCTCGGTCTCGATAGCGGCTGCGTCTGGGGCCAGCGCTTGACGGCGATCCGGCTGGAGGACGGGGCGGTGTTCCAGGAAGCCACCGCCGATAAGCTCGGTTGATATCCTCCCCCGATCATGACGAACCCAACGATCGGTAAGGCAACCCTCGCGGCTCTCGAACGGGGGATGGAAGCCGGGCTCCATCGGGGCGCCCAGGTGTACGTCGCACGCCAGGGGGAGACCGTTCTGGATCACGCCCTGGGGGAAGCCCTCCCCGGGGTGGCGATGACGACCGGAACGGTGATGCTCTGGCTCTCCTCCTCCAAGCCGGTGCTGGCGGTGGCCCTGGCCCAGCTATGGGAGCGCGGGCGGCTGGACCTGGACGACCCCATCGCCCACCATGTGCCGACGTTCGCCCAGCACGGCAAGGAGCGCATCACCCTGCGCCACGCCCTGACCCACACGGGTGGTTTTCGCATGCTCAGCGTGGGCTACCCGGGCTCGTCCTGGGAAGAGATCGTCGAACGGATCTGCGCGGCGCGTCCAGAGCCCCGTTGGCCCCCCGGGGAAAAGGCCGGTTACCACATGGAATCGAGCTGGTTCATCCTGGGGGAGGTGATCCGGCGGATCGATGGCCGAGCCTACGGGGACTACGCTCGGCAGGAGATCTTCCTGCCCCTGGGGATGACCGACTGCTGGATCGGCCTGCCGCCGGAGCGCTACCGGGCCTATCGGGAAAGCGGTCGCCTCGCCGCCTGCTACGACACCCGGGAGGAGAGTCTGCACGGCGGTGCCAAGGAGCTACCCTTCACCAAAGAGCCGTACCTCACCGGCACCAATCCCGGCGGCAACGGCTGCGGCCCCATGAACCAGCTGGCGCGGTTCTACGGGATGTTCCTGGCCAAGGGTGGGGTGGCCGGTCAGCCCTTCCTCTCGCCCCAGACCGTGGAGGCCCTGACGGCGGTCCATCGGGCCGGAATGCTGGATCACACCTTCCGCCACGTCCTGGACTGGGGGCTGGGGTTGATCGTCAACTCCCAGCACTACGCCGGAGACGGCATCGCTCCCTACGGCTACGGTCGCCACGCCTCTCGCCGCACCTTTGGCCACAGTGGCCGCAACTCTTCCACCGCCTTTGTCGATCCGGTGCACGGCCTGGTGGTGGCCCTGGCGGTCAACGGCCTGCCGGAGGACGACCGCCACACGGAACGTTTCCGGGAAATCACCGAGGCGATCTACGAGGACTTGGGGCTGGCCTGACGCCCGTCCTGGCTCCCGTCTCGATTCAGGGCTTCCGCCAGCAGCCGGTGGAAGTGGTGCACGCCCTGCTCCCGGGTGGGCGAATAGCGCCCTCGATCATAGAACCGGGAGCGCACCCCCCGCTGAACGTTTTCCACCACCGCCTCATCCTCCCGCTCCACCCGATCGAGGATCGAACCGGCGCCGTGTTCCAACCTGGTCTCGTCCAGGATGTAGCTCAGGAACGATACCCGGGTGCGGTCCACCGCCAGCGGTTTGACCACGTTGACGGAGAGCCCCCAGGGATAGAAATTGAGCATCGTGTTGGGAAAGAGCCAGAAGTAGTAGGCGGCGATGCGCTGGCCATGATCCGGGGAGGACGGGGGCAGATCGAAGGCCTCCTCGCCATCCTCCGCCACGCCCAGCTGGAGATTCGAGTGCGGGAACAGCTCCGTGCGATAGCTGCCGTAGTCCAGGGTCTCCGCCAGACCGGCATGGACGAAGGGGATGTGGAAGCCCTCCAGGTAGTTGTCACAGTACAACGCCCAGTTGGCCCGCACCAGATAATCGCGGGAGCGACCGGGGTCGAAGCGCAACTGATCCATGGGATACCAGGCCAGGCGTTCCTGGACCGGAGCGATCCACTCCGCGAAGGGTACCGCCGGGTCGAGGGCCGCGAAGAGAAGCTTGCCCCAGGCCGCGAAGGGCACGGCCGGCAAGTCGTCCGAGGGGCACGGAAAGCCCTCCGCCGCTTCAAACTCCGGCATGAACTGGAAACCACCATCGAGGCCAAAACGGCGACCGTGGTAGCGGCAGCGCAAATGCTTGCCCATCCCGGCGGCCTCCACCACCAGGTTGCCACGATGGGTGCAGACATTGGACAGGCAACGCAGCTGGTCCTCCCGATCGCGGGTGAAGAGGAGCGGCTCGTCCAGGAAGCCTTCCAGCAGCGTCACCGGAAGGACCTGCCCCGGCACCCGAACCTGGTCCCGGTCCGCCGCCAGTTGCCAGCCGCGGGCAAAGACCGCCCGTCGCGCCGCGTCCAGGTACCGAACCTCGTGGTAAACGCGAGCGGGCAGCGTCCAGGCGCGGCGGATCTCCGCTTCGATGTGCAGTTCCCCCGGCATCGCGGTCACCTCCAGGTCAGAAAGAAATCCACCCCATCCTCAACCCGCTCGATGCGATGGCGCACCCCACTCAGGCCGCAGGTCTGGGCGGCACCGACGTAGAAGCCCGCCGCCACCTGCACATCCGCTTCGCTGTATTGGGGCGCGCCGCGCAGGTGAATCTCGCAGGACTTCCCCTCCGGTCCCACCGTGACCTCCATCCCCCCCTGATTGTAAAAACGCCCGTGAAGGGAGGAGATGCGGGCCAGGAAACGGACAAAATCGCCCCCCTCCAGGTAGGCTTCGTAGGTGGACCGCAGCGTCCGCTCGGCGGAATACGCGCCGACTTCCAGCAACCGTTCCAGGTCACCGCCGAAGTGGTTCTCCGCAATGGCAACACAGAGGTCATCGAAGAGATGGAAGGGGTACCACTCCGATTCCAGGATCAGGAACAGGCCCTGGCTGGCGAATCGATTCTTGAGTGCGGCTTCCGCCGGTGGGCCGAAACGGTCGCGGACAAACTCCAGCTTCGATTTGATGGAACTTCCCTTGACCCAATATTCGTCCGTGGTTTCGGTCATCGCGTTCCCTTCAATGCTTCAGGCTACCAGAGGCAGGCCGACGACTCCCCCGGGGCCCAACCCGATGAGCCGGGCGGGGGTCAGGCGATTGTGCAGATCCTCGTCGGCGTGCCCCAGAACCCGGACGTAGTTGTCCGTCAGCCCATGCCAGAGATCGCCCCGCCGCCGTTCCCACAGGACGGTCTCGGTGCGTCCCAGCTGATCCTGCCAGAATTGTCGCTCGCTGGCATCCGCCACCGCCAACATCCGAGCCATCCGTTCCCGTTTGACGGCGGGCGCCACCGGATGCGGCATCTCCGCCGCCATGGTGCCCTGCCGCGTCGAGTAGGGGAAGGCGTGGATTTTGGCGAATTCCATCGCCTCGGCAAAGGCCAGAGACGCGGCGAACTCCTCCTCCGTCTCCCCCGGGAAGCCGACAATGATATCCGTCGTGATGGCGGCTCCCGGCATCGCCTCTCGAATGGCTTCCACCAGGGTGGCGTAGCGATCCGCGGTGTAGGGGCGGCGCATGCGCTGGAGCGTCGCGCTGCTGCCGCTCTGCAAGGACAGATGGATATGGCGACAGAGGCGCGGATCCCGCCACAGCTCCAACAGTCGGCGGTCGAATTGCCAGGGGGCGATGGAGGTCAGCCGCAGTCGGGGTACGGAAGTCTGCTGGAGCAACGCGGCCACCAGATCGTAGAGGCGCTGTTCCCCGCCACTCTCCGGATCCCGCGAACGATAGGAGGAGATCTGCACTCCGGTGACCACCACCTCCTGGACCCCCGCTCGCACCATGCTGTCCACCTCCGCCACACACTCCGCCACCGGGCGACTCGTTTGGCGACCCCGGGTGAAGGGGATGATGCAGAAGGAGCAACGCATGTTGCAGCCATCCTCCACCTTCACCAAGGCCCGAGTATGACCAAAGTCGAGGGGCACATACGGAATGGCCAGGGCACCCTTCGGCGGCCCCTCGGCGCTGGAGTCCCGGTCTTCGGAACGGCTCCGTGGGCGAGTTTCGGGGAACGCCGCATGGACCTCTTCCACCAATCGCTCTTTGCGGTCGTTGGGCACCACCAGATCCACCCCGACCACGGTGGCGACCTTCTTGGGATCCTCGCTGGCGTAGCAGCCCGTGACCACGGTCTTGAGATGTGGATTGTGCCGTGCCCCCCGGCGAGCCACCTTGCGAGAACCTCGGGCCGCCATATGGGTGACCGTGCAACTGTTGATCACGTGGAGGTCGGCATCCTCCACGCTCCCCACCACGCGGTGACCCGCAGCGTGAAACTGGCGCGCCAATGTCTCCACTTCCGCCTGGTTCAGTTTGCAACCCAGATTGGTCAAAAACACTCGCATGCCGGAGCATGGTAGCGAATGGTGCGGGAAAACGGAACCTCGTCGTTTTGGGGCATAATCCGCGCGAAACACCACAAGAAGGAAAGGGCAAACGCGTGATCCAGCACCACATTGAAGAAGGAATGTTCCTCCGGCACCGGCGGGCCCCGAACCCCGCCCGGGGGTCCATCTTGTACATCCACGGTCTGGGGGAATCGGGCCTGGGTTTCGAGGACTTGATCCAGGACCCTCGCCTCGACCGTTGGCATCACCTGGTCCCGGACCTTCCCGGCTACGGTCGCAGCGCCTGGACCGCGGCGCCCCTGGGCCTGGAGGATCAGGCAGACCTGCTGGGCCGATGGCTGGAAACCCGGGGCGATGGCCCCGTCGTGGTCGTGGGCCACTCGATGGGCGGAGTGGTGGGCCTGAGGCTCTGTGAACGCTTCCCGCGGGCCGTTCGCGCGTTCTTCAACGTCGAGGGGAACGTGTCGAGCCACGATTGTGGGTTCAGTCGCAAGGTGGGGGGCCACTCCCTGGAAGGGCTGGTGGCAGGGGGCCTGGACAGCATCCTGGAGGGCATCTACCACGCCGGTCGCGAAGATCTCCCGCTGCGCGGCTACTACGCCAGCATGCGCCTCTGCGACCCCCGACTGCTGCATCGGAACAGTCTGGAGCTGGTGGCCTTATCCACCGAAGAGCAGCTCGCCGCGCGGCAGGCGGCCTTGTCGATACCCCACGCCTACGTCCTCGGCAGTCCCCGCGGCACGGGGGCCCACTCCCAGGCGCTCCTCACCGCTGCCGGGGTTCCCTGGAATGCCATCGAAGATGCCGGTCACTGGCCCTTCCTGGACCAGTCGGGTGCTTTCCTCGACCGCCTGGTTCATTTCTTGGGCGCCTGATTTGGCCGATTTTCAGCCACTGCGTGGTTGATTTTCAGCCATGCAATGGCCGATTTTCGGCCACTACGTGGTTGATTTTCGGCCAGCTGGTAGAGTACGCTGACCGTATGTTGCACCGCTGTCTTCATGAACGCGTCCAGTCCGCCCTGGCGGATACCCCCGTGGTTGTGCTGTTGGGAGCCCGCCAGACGGGGAAGACGACCCTGGCGCGTTCCCTGGTCGAAGACGATCCCCCCCGCCGGTACCTCACCTTCGATGACGCGGGCGTTCTGGCCGCTGCTGCCGCTGATGCGGCGGGATTCCTGGATGGGTTGGATGGAGCGGTGACGTTGGATGAGGTGCAACAGGTGCCGGAACTGTTCCCCGCCCTCAAGGCGGCGGTGGATCGCGACCGGCGCCCGGGGCGATTTTTACTGACCGGCTCCACCAATGTCATGGCGCTGCCAAAGATTTCCCAAGCCCTGGTGGGGCGGATGGAGATCGTCCAACTCTGGCCCTTCTCCCAGGGGGAGTTGGAAGGCCGTTGCACGGGCCTCGTCGAGCGGCTGCTGGCTGGCAAAGCACCGTCCCCGGCACCCTCCATGGATCTGGAGGAGGTGCTGCAACGCATCGTCCGAGGCGGCTACCCGGAAGTCACCACCCGGGCCGCGGCCTCCCGCCGGAGCGCCTGGTTCGAGTCCTACAGCACCACCATCCTGCAACGAGATGTCCGGGATCTTGCCAACATCGACCGCCTGGCGACGATGCCCCGTCTCCTGTCCCTCCTCGCTGCCCGGGCGACCGGGCTGCTCAACTACGCTGAACTGTCCCGCAGCAGCGGCATACCCCAGAGCACCTTGAAACGCTATCTGGCGTTGCTGGAAGCCACCTTCCTGGTTCAGGTCGTGCCTGCGTGGTCCACCAATCTTTCGAAGCGCCTGGTGCGTTCCCCCAAGTTGATTCTTAACGACACCGGTCTGCTGTGCCATCTGTTGGGAATGGGATCTTCCCGCCTGGAAGAAGATCGAGGCTTCCTCGGTTCGATCCTGGAAAATTTTGTCCTGATGGAAATCAAGAAGCAGATCAGCTGGCTTCCCAGCCCGGCGACCCTCTACCACTTTCGAACCCAGGGAGGGCTGGAGGTTGATGCCCTGTTGGAGGATACCGCCGGTCGGGTGGTGGGGATCGAGGTCAAGAGCAGCACCACGGTGGGTGGCCGCGACTTCCGGGGTCTCAAATTCCTGGCGGAGAGTCTGGGCGAACGGTTCCTGGGGGGCGTGGTGCTGTACACCGGGGAGGCCCTCATCCCCTTCGGGCGCAACCTCCATGCTGTGCCCTTGGCAACGCTTTGGCAATCCAAGGGCGGTTGATCTCCAGGTAGCCACTGGCCGATTTTTAGCCATTGGGTGGTTGATTTTCGTCCACTTAGTGGCCGATTTTCAGCCACCACGTGGTTGATTTTCGTCCACTCAGTGGCCGATTTTCAGCGGTCTGACAGGGTCCACTGACGACAGACCAGACGCCAGTCGTGGCCTTCGACGGCGATGGCGCCGACGTAGCCGGGGGCAGGGTCGAGGTGGACCATGGACCAGTGTTCCCCTTTTCGGGGGTCCTGATCCAGGCTGACCATGCGCGCCGGATCCCCGGGGGCGAGGGTGACCTGGAAGCGATCCAGGGGCATCGAGAGGCCGTCGCCGGTGGCCTTGATGTACGCTTCCTTGCGCGTCCAACAATTGAAAAACGCGTCCGCCTTGCGCTCCGTAGGTACGGCTTTCAGCACATCCCGCTCCGGGGCGGAGAAGAAGCGCTCGGCGATGGCCTCGGCATCCGGCATGGGGCGCAGGTGCTCGATATCGATGCCCAGACCGTGCTCCGCGATGCCCTGGGCCTGGTCCTGGCGCAGGTCCCGGGTCACGCCATAAAGGGCCATCTCTTCGGAATGGGAGAGGTTGAACTCCAGCTCTTCGCCGCCCTGATCCGGGACCAGGGCGGGCTTGCCCTTGGGGCCATACTGAAAGCACAAGGCTCGGGGATCGAGCCCCGTGTAGGCCCCGAGCATGCGCCGCAGGACACCGCGACCGACGATGAAGCGTCGGCGATGGATGTCGAAGCGGAAGCGGTCCGCGCGTTCCACTTCGTCGGGGCTCAGGAGGGCTCGCAACGCGGCCACCCGCTCCGGGGGCGGGTCCAGGCGCAACGACCAGACGTGGATTTCCCGGGGAGCCGGGTGCAGATCTTCCCGCTCGGGATCCGGCACAGCGGGGAAGGGCTCCATCTCAGGCGCCTCCTCCCAACAAGCCGGTGGAGGCAGCCAGATCTTCACAGAGGCAGCGCAGCAGATCCGCCTTGGCCGCGTCTTGCAAGAAGAAGTGGTTCCCCGCGAACATGCGCAGTTTGAAAGAACCGGTGGTGTACTGCCGCCACGCCTCCAGATCCTGGCGATCCACCTTCTCGTCCCCCAGGCCGCCGAAGACCGAGATGGGCAGGGTGAGGGGTTCTTGGGCCTGGTGCTCGTGGGTCTCGCAAACCGCGAAGTCCGCCCGCAACACGGGGCTCAGCAACTCCATCAGCTCCGGGTGCTCCAGCACTGCCTCCGGGGTGCCGTCCAACTCCCGTAATTCTTGTTTGAATTCCTCTTCCGGCAGGTCGTGGATCGGTTTGTCCTTCTCCGGTCGATGGGGGGCGCGGCGAGCGGAGAGCAGCAGATGGGCCGGCTGAGGTTTTTCCAGGGCGCGCAACCGCAGGGCCAGCTCATGGCTGAGGATCGCGCCCATGCTGTGGCCGAAAAAGGCGAAGGGCAGATCCAGGAACGGCTCCAGAACCCGGGTCAGGTTGTCGATCAGCGGTTCTACCCGGGTCAGGGCGGGATCCCGCAGGCGGCTCTCCCGCCCCGGCAACTGCACCGGGCAGATCTCGATCTCCGCCGGTACGATCCCTTGCCAGTCGCGAAAGACGGAGGCTCCCCCTCCGGCATAGTGAAAACAAAACAGGCGCAGGCGCGCCGCCGGGCTCGGTTTCCGGTAGGCGATCCAGCGATCATCATTCGTAAGGCTCGTCACGGTCTTCCTCCAAAATCAGGTCTCAAACGGCGCACGTTACCATGCGCCCGGTCTCACTGGATCCGCTCCGGGCTGGATCCACTCCGGGCCTCGCGACGCCACCGGGCGACCCGCTTCACGCCATAGGGCGCCAGGCTCACCGGCAGCCGTCGGGTAACGGTCACCGTCTCCGGGGTGTGTAGCACCTCGATAGCGGCAAAGCCAACCCCCTGCGCCTTGACTTGCCGGGCGGTCGAAGCGAACTCTGGGTCGTGGGCGTCGGAGGGGCGCACCGCCTTGACCCCGGGCATCTGGCAGGTAAAGAGCACCTCGGCCCGGACCTGGCGCTGGCCAGCGATCGCCGGTTGGATCACCGCAGCCAGGTCCCGCAGGTGACCGGTGGCCCGCTGGGAGACGGCGTCGGGAAAATACGCCCGGCCATCCGGGTAGACAAGGTGGCAGTTCTTGACCTCCAGATACAGCTCCCGCCGCCGATGGATGAGGTGGAAATCAACCCGCGAGTTTTCGCCGTACCGTTGCTCCGGTCGGATCTCCGGGTAGCCCCGCAGCCACGGCAGGGCGCCCTCCGCCAACAGCCGCTTCACCAGGCGATTGGGAAAGCCAGTGTTGCAACCGAAGAGGCGACCATCTTGCGTTTCCACCAGTTCCCAAGTGAACGCCAGCTTGCGCTTGGGATTGTCGGCCCGGGAGAGCCAGACCCGGTTGCCGGGGCGCGTCAGCCCCTCCATGGCCCCGGTGTTGACGCAGTGGGCGGTGACCACCTCCCCACCCGCCAGCTCCACATCCGCCAGAAAGCGCTTGTAACGGCGGACCAGGCGCCCTTCCACCAGCGGTTGCTGACGGGGGTAAACCCGGGGCAGCGCTGTTACCATTCCAGGAGCCAGGCAAAGATCAGGGGCGCGACGATGGTGGCATCGGATTCAATGATGAACTTCGGCGTATCCGCCTTGAGCTTGCCCCAGGTGATCTTCTCGTTGGGCACCGCGCCGGAGTAGGAACCGTAGCTGGTGGTGGAATCGCTGATCTGGCAGAAATAGCCCCACATCGGGATGTCTTTTATCTTCAAATCCTGGTCCAGCAATGGAACGACGCAGATGGGAAAATCCCCGGCAATGCCGCCACCGATCTGGAAAAAACCGACCGAAGCATCCCGGGCCGTCTCCGGGTACCAGCGGGCCAACTCCATCATGGTCTCGATGCCACTGCGCACCGTGTGGACGTTGCCCAGATCGCCCGCAATGCAGTGGGCCGCATAGATATTGCCGAGGGTGGAGTCTTCCCAGCCGGGGACGAAAATCGGTAGATCCTTCTCCGCCGCCGCCAGTAGCCAGCTGTCCTTGGGGTCGATCTGGTAATGCTCTTCCAGGACCCCGGAACGCAGGCAATTGTAGAGAAACTGGTGCGGGAAGAGGCGTTTTCCCGCATCGTCAGCCTTGCGCCATTCGTCGAAGACGATCGCCTCAATGCGCCGCATGGCTTCCTCTTCCGGGATGCAGGTATCCGTCACCCGGTTGAGCTGGCGGCGCAACAAGTCTTCCTCGTCCTGGGCGGTGAGATCCCGATAGTGGGGCACCCGCACGTAATGATCGTGGGCCACCAGGTTGAAAACGTCCTCCTCCAGATTAGCGCCGGTGCAGGTGATGGCGTGGACCTTGTCGCGGCGGATCATCTCCGCCAACGAAAGCCCCAACTCCGCGGTGCTCATGGCCCCCGCCAGGGTAATCATCATCTTGCCGCCCTGCTCCAGGTGGTCCACGTACCCTTGGGCCGCGTCCATCAGGGCCGCGGCGTTGAAATGCCGGTAGTGGTGCCGAAGAAACCGTGAGACCGGCCCCCGCTGCTTCGTTTCCGGTGGTGTTGTCATCCTTGTCTCCTTTTGGGAACCTGGCGGCGTCGCACCTTCTCGGCGGCGAAGGTTTTCCGTTGCGCCCGTGGGGGTGTCTCCCGAATATCGCGCTTTCCGTTGGGGACCGTCATCATAACAAGCCGTAGGGGACCTTCGCCGCCGCGCCCTCCACTTCGCGCACCAACCGCGGCACCAGATAACCCGGGCAGCGCGCCAGCAGGTCCCGGTAGAGCCGCCGGGCACGGTCTTCCGTCACCGCAAAATGGGCCGCTCCGGCCACCGGGTCCAGGAGGTGCAGGTAGTAGGGCAGAACCCCGGTCGCAAAGAGCGCATCGCTCAGCGCCGCGAGGGTGGCCGCCTCGTCGTTCACCCCGGCCAGGAGAACCGTCTGGTTGAGCAGAGTCACCCCGGCTTGCCGCAGCCGCCGACACGCTGCCCGCACCCCGTCGTCGATCTCCGCCGGATGGTTGGCATGGAGCACCACCACTCGCTGCAAGCGGGCCACCGAGGGCGCGGTGATCCAGGCCAGGAAGGCCTCATCCACCCGCTCCGGCAGGACGATGGGCAAGCGGGTGTGAATGCGCAGGCGATCGAGGTGCGGGATCGCGGCCAGGGCTTCCACCAGGGTCGCCAGACGCTGGTCGCTGGCCGCCAGGGGATCCCCTCCGGAGAGGATGACCTCCCGGATGGTCGGATCCGCCGCCACGTAATGCACCGCCGGGTCCCAATCGGAGCGCTCCGGGCGCAAGGTGTCGTACGGAAAGTGCCGCCGGAAACAGTAGCGGCAATGGATGGCGCAAGCGCCGGTGACCACCAGCAAGACACGCCCGTGGTATTTGTGCAACACTCCCGGCGTCGGGCGTACCGGGGCGTTTGCCACTTCGCCCAGCGGGTCCCCGGTGAAGCCCGGCACTACGGCCATTTCCCGGTCCCGGGGTAACACCTGGAGAAGGAGTGGATCGTTGGGGTCTCCGGGGTCCATGCGCGCGATGAAGGCCCGCGGCACGCGCAGCGGAAAATCCCGGGCGGCAGCCTGGGCCTCCACGCTGGCACCGAGCACCGAAGGGGGCAAGGCCAGCAAGCGCAGCAGCTCGTCCACGGAGGTCACCCCTTCCGCCAGCTGACGCTGCCAGAGAGGGGCGGTTCGGGTTATCATCGTCCGGTCTCCAAATCTCGGCTCATCATCAACGGTCAACGATATCGCGAGGAGAGTATGGCGTCGTACAGCACGAATCAAATCCGCAACGGCTTGAAGGTAATGCTCGATACCGAGCCGTGCAACATCATCGATACGGAATTCGTCAAGCCAGGAAAGGGCCAGGCCTTTGTCCGCGTCAAGCTGCGCAACCTGCTGAGTGGCCGGGTGCTGGAGAAAACCTTCAAATCCGGCGAGAGCCTGGAAGCGGCGGATGTCCATGAGACCGGCATGCAGTACCTGTACAGCGATGGGCAGCACTGGTACTTCATGGATCCCAGCACCTACGAGCAGGTGAACGCCGACACCACCGCCATGGGGGACACGGCCCAGTGGATCAAGGAGCAGGACGAATGCACCGTGACCCTGTGGAATGGCTCCCCCATCCAGGTCACGCCACCCAACTTCGTCACCCTGACCATCACCCAGACCGATCCCGGGGTGCGGGGCGACACCTCCTCCGGCGGCAACAAACCTGCCACCCTGGAAACCGGCGCGGTGGTGCGGGTTCCCCTGTTCGTCCAGGAAGGGGAAGTGATCAAGATCGACACCCGCAATGGCGAATACGTCTCCCGGGCCAAAGAGTAGGTACTTTGGCCGTCCCTTCCGATACCTTGCCGATACCTTGCCGATAACCTGGCGCCCCACAGCGAGCGGTGACGCCCTCCGCCTGCGGGCCCGGGTGCTGGCGGAGATCCGGTCCTTTTTCGCGGAGCGGCAGGTTCTGGAGGTGGAAACCCCCCTCCTGGGCCACGCTCCCGTGACCGCGCTCCACCTCGACAGCTTCCCATGCCGCAGCCTGGACGGTCGCCGGTGGTATCTCCAAACCTCTCCGGAATACGCCATGAAACGGCTGCTGGCGGCGGGCAGCGGCCCCATCTACCAGATCGCCAAAGCCTTCCGGGATGGCGAAGCGGGGCGGCGCCACAATCCGGAGTTCACCCTTCTCGAATGGTACCGCCCGGGTTGGGACCACCACGCCTTGATGGAGGAGACCGCGGCGCTCCTGGCCCGGGTGCTGGGGAATGCGGAATCGGGTGAGCCGCTGGACAAGGTGACCTATCGAGATGCCTTCCGCCGTCACCTGGATCTCGATCCCTTCACCGCGCCGACGGCGACGCTGCGCCGCGCAGCAGAGGCGACCAGCGGTGCCGTGGCGGGGCTCGACCCCGAAGATCGCGACGCCTGGCTGGACCTCCTCCTGAGCCTCGCCGTCCAACCCCATCTGGGCCGGGGTCGCCCCACCTTCCTCTACGACTACCCCGCCCGCCAGGCCGCCCTGGCCCGGGTCCGGGGGAAAGGCCCGGAGGCCGTGGCGGAGCGTTTCGAGGTCTTCGTCGAAGGGGTGGAACTGGCCAACGGCTACCATGAGTTGACCGATGCCGCCGAGCAGCGGCGTCGCTTCGCCGAGGACCTGGAAGAGCGCCGCCGCCGGGGTCGCCCAGCTCTGCCCATGGACGAGAGGCTGCTGGCCGCCCTCGAAGCCGGATTGCCCCCTTGCGCCGGGATCGCCCTGGGCGTGGATCGGCTGTTGTTGCTGCTGGCCGGGGCCGAGGCTCTGGAAGACGTGCTGGCGTTCCCCATCGACCGGGCTTGACGAGTGCAACGGCGACGGGACGCCCACTCGGTTTTCCGGTATCCTCGACAGCGTTAGCCCAACATGAACCGTGGCCTGGGAGGCGATCGATCCGGTGAATGAACAACCCCTGTGGCAGCCCTCGGAGGAGCGCGTCGCGCGCGCCAACCTGACCCGGTTTCTGGAGCGCGTGCGGGCCAAGAAGCGCACCGTCGCGACGGATTACGCCGCCCTCTACCGCTGGTCCCTCGCCGAGCCGGAAGCCTTCTGGGGGGAGATCTGGGAATTCTGCGGGGTCGTCGGGGAGCGCGACCAGACCGTGGTGGACGATCCCCGCAGGATGCCCGGCGCCCGCTGGTTTCCCGGCGCCCGTCTGAATTTCGCGGAAAACCTCTTGCGCTTCGACGACGACCGGGAAGCCCTGGTGGCTTACGGCGAATGGGGCGGCCCCAACGGTCACCGCCGGGCGGTGACCTACGGCGAGCTGCGCCGTCGGGTCGCCCGGGCCCAACGCACCCTCCAACAGTGGGGCGTCGAGTCCGGGGATCGGGTCGCCGGTTTCCTCCCCAACCTGCCGGAGACCGTCATCGCCATGCTCGCCACCACCAGCCTGGGGGCCGTCTGGTCCTCCTGCTCCCAGGATTTCGGTGTGCAGGGGGTGCTCGATCGCTTCGGCCAGATCCGTCCCAAGGTCCTCATCGCCGCCGATGGCTACCATTGGGCAGGCAAGCGCATCGATTCCCGGGAGCGGATCCACAGCATCTTGCAAGACCTGCCCACCGTCGAAAAGGTGGTCATCGTGCCCTTCCTGGACGAGGCTCCAGACCTGGCCTTCCTGGACACCCCCGGCAAGGATGTGGTGCTCTTCCAGGACTTCCTGGACCTGGGCAAAGAAGAAGGCCCCACCGCCCTGGTCGATGAGCCGGACTTTCCCCGTTTCCACTTCGACCATCCCCTCTACATCCTGTACTCCTCCGGCACCACGGGGCTGCCCAAATGCATGGTCCATGGCGCGGGCGGTACCCTGATCCAGCACCTGAAAGAGCTGGTCCTGCACACCGACCTCACCCGCGACGACCGCATCTTCTACTACACCACCTGCGGCTGGATGATGTGGAATTGGTTGGTGTCGAGCCTCGCCGTGGGCGCCACCGTCGTCCTCTACGACGGCTCCCCCTTCCACACCGCCAAGACCGCCCTCTTCGATCTGGTCCAGGCAGAGAAGCTCACCGTCTTCGGCACCAGCGCCAAATACCTTGCCCTGGCGGAAAAAGAGGGCCTCCAACCCCGGGAGAGCCACGACCTCAGCGCCCTACGAACGATCCTCTCCACCGGCTCACCCCTCTTGCCGGGCAGCTTCGACTATGTCTACCGGGACCTCAAAGCCGATGTCTGCCTGGCCTCCATTTCCGGCGGTACCGACCTGATTTCCTGCTTCGCCCTGGGCAACCCCATCGGTCCCGTGTGGCGGGGGGAGCTCCAGGTTCGGGGCCTGGGGATGGCCGTGGAGGTCTGGGACGCCGACGGCAAACCCCGCACCGGTCGCCCCGGCGAGCTGGTCTGCACCCTGGCCTTCCCCTCCATGCCCGTGCGCTTCTGGGACGACCCTGAGGGGGAGCGGTACCGCGCCGCCTATTTCGAGAAGTTTTCTGAGAAAGACTCCGGCGTCTGGTGCCATGGCGATTGGGTAGAGTTGACCCGACACGGCGGCCTGATCGTCTACGGGCGCTCCGACGCCACCCTGAACCCCGGCGGCGTGCGCATCGGCACCGCCGAGATCTACCGCCAGGTGGAACCCTTCGACGACGTCCTGGAAAGCCTGGTGGTGGGACAGAGCTGGGAAGGGGACGAACGCATCCTCCTCTTCGTCCGCCTGCGTCCCGGCAAGACCCTGGACAACCAGCTCATCGAACAGATCCGCCAGCACATCCGCGCCAACACCACCCCCCGCCACGTCCCCGCCAAGGTCCTCCAGGTCGAAGACATCCCCCGCACCGTCAGCGGCAAGGTGAGCGAACTGGCCGTCTCGAACATCCTCCACGGTCGCGAGGTCGACAACACCGACGCCCTGGCCAACCCGGAATCGTTGGAGATCTACCGGCGCCTGGCGGGGCGGTTGTCTGAGTCGGCGGAGTCGGGCGGAGCCGGGGATTGAGCGCGTTCCTCCAGTTGGTTCTGGAAGCGGGCAAATCGGCCGTCGATCTCGCTCTCTACACCCTGCTGCCGATCATGGTGCTCATGATGGCCGTGATGAAGCTCCTGGAGGCGAAAGGGGTGCTAGCTTTCATCGCCCGTCTGGTCTCCCCAATGCTCCGCCCTTTCGGGATCCCCGGCATCGGGGTCTTTGCCGCCCTCCAACTGCTGCTGGTGAGCTTCGCCGCTCCCGTCGCCACCCTGGCCATCCTCGACGGCGACGGCACCTCCCGGCGGCGGATTGCCGCCACCCTGGCGATGATCTTCGCCATGTCCCAGGCCAACGCCGTCTTCCCCATGCTGGCGGTGGGCCTGAACCTGCCGATCATCCTCGGCACCTCCCTGGTGGGAGGGCTGGTGGCGGCGGCCACGACCTACCATCTGCTGCTGCGCTCCGACGACGACGCGCTACCCGCGCCGCCGTCCGCCCCCCAGCAACCCGACCGGCCTCGTGGCACCCTGAAAGCCCTGCTGGACGGCGGCGAGGCGGGGGCTTTGCTGGTGTTGCGGGCGGTGCCGCTGCTGGTGCTGGCCATCTTTCTGGTCAAGGGGCTCCAGGCTCTGGGGGTGATCGCCCTGATGGAGCGGGGGCTGGCGCCGGCCCTCCAAAGCGTCGGCCTCTCCACCGTTGCCGTGCTGCCCATTGTGACCAAATACCTGGGCGGAGGTACGGCCATGATGGGCGTGGCGATGAATCTGGGAGCCGAGGGCACCCTGACTGCGGTGGAGCTGAACCGCATCGCCGGTTTCATGATCAACCCCCTGGATCTGGTGGGCGTGCCTGTGCTGATGGCCGCCGGGCCGCGGGTCCGGGCGGTGGTCAAACCCGCCATCCTGGGAGCGATTGTGGGCATTCTGGTGCGGGGCGTGCTGCACCTGCTGCTGTTTTGACTTCGCCTGTGACAGATCCCGGAAATAGATGTATCCTTGTTGGAAATCTCCAAGGGAGACCCCTCCATGGCCCCTGACCTCGACCGAGCGGATCCCGTACCCTTCGAGATGGAGGGTCCTGTCGGCATCCTCACCCTGCATCGACCCGCCGTGCACAACGTGGTGGACGACACCGTGATGGCACGGCTGGAATCGATTCTGGATCAGGTCGAGGCCGAACCCGCGATCCGCGCCCTGATCTTGACCGGTGCCGGCGACCGGACCTTCTGCGCCGGGGGCGATCTCAAATACTTCGCCACTCTCCAGACTCGGGCCGAGGGTCTGGCCATGTCGCAGCGTATGCAGGCGATCCTCCGCCGACTGTACGAGGGCGAAAGGCTTGTGATCGCCGCGGTCAACGGCCAGGCTCTGGGGGGGGGCTGCGAGATCCTTACCGCCTGTCATTTCCGGGTGGCGGCGGAGACGGCGCATTTTGGTTTTCGCCAGGCCGCCAATGGCATCACCACGGGATGGGGTGGTGGGGCGCGCCTGTTCGCCCTGGTGGGGCGCACCAGAGCCCTCGATCTCCTCCTGACCTCGCGCATCCTCGACGCCCAGGAGGCGCTGACGATGGGATTCATCGACCGCATCGTGCCCCGCAGCCAGGTGGTGGTCGAGGCGCGCAATCTCGCCGACCAGATCTGCGCCAACCCCGCCGATGCCGTACGGGCGTTTCTGGAACTGGCCTGCGTCGTGGATCAGGGGGACTGGCAAGCGGTGGTACGGCGGGAGACGGAGCTTTTTGGCGAGAGGTGGGAGTCGGAGGCGTTCGGGCGGGTGTTGAAATCTTTTACCAGGAGTGGTGACGACGGGGAGGGTGCCTGACAGGAGGAAGAGACCATGCAGAAAAGCGGTATCTGGTTGGAAGTGTCCCGAGTGCGGATTGAGGACAACAAGGTCTATGTCCAAATTGTCGGCGACAAGGGCGACAAGACCGACGACGATCAGCCGGGGTGGTGGTTCGTTGATCCCGAAGCCGCGGGTACAAGTGCTGAGGCGACCTTCCGCGCGATGGCCAGGGGGTTGGACAGCGCCGAGCAGATGGTTTTGGCGAAGCTCGAGGCGAACGAGAAGTCGGAAGAGGCTGACGGATCCAAACTGCTCTGCAAGTTCATCCGCATCCAGACCAAATAACCTTGAGCACCCGCACCCCCACCCGCCACGCCCGGGACCGGGTCGGTCTGGGCGCCCACCGCTTTCCCCGCGTGCCGGGAGAGCCGCGGGAGGTTCAGCTCCAACGCACCCGGGACATGCTGGCCCGGGCCCTGAATCTCGGCACGACGGTGGCCTTCGTGGGTGCCGGCTGCTCCATTCCCTTGGGTTACCCCACCTGGCGCATCCTGGCCTTGGAACTCGTCGATCACACTTTGGACATCCTGGCGCAGTTGGAAAACGCTCCGGCAGCACGATTGGACACGGAGCGGCTATCGTCCTGCAAAACCCGCCTGGAATCGGAGGCGCCTCTGAAACCCGAGGCCCTCATGTTCTACCTGGGTGTCTCGAAGAGAGTTCTCTCCAACCATCGACTGCCGGGGAGGGAGGATCCCTACGGAGAGTACTTCCGGCGGCGCTTCAGCCTCCGGGGCTCAACGGCAGCCAGCCGCCACTCGGCGCTGCGCAACCTTCTGGAGATCGAGACCATCACCCGCTATGTCACCACCAACTATGACTGCGAGATCGAGCGTGCCCTCAGCGAGATCCGACACATTCCATTCGAAGAATTCGGCATCGACCGGACGGATCTGGCGGCCCCCCGTTCCTTCACCCAGGAGACCGACTATTATGGTCAGCTCGCTCTCTTCGCCCTGGGTCGCCACCACGAGGCCAGAAACACCGTTTTCCACTGCCACGGACGCTTCGACCGCCCCGGGTCCCTCATCGCCACGGAGTCGGAGTACCAGGAGTGGTACCTGACCCAAAAGGACGGCGCCGGACCCGCCTTCCGCCAGACCATCGATCTGCTGCTGGGCTCTAACCCCATCCTCTTCGTGGGTTTCGGACTGGCGGACGAGGATCTGCTGCGCCCCCTGCGCATCCTGGGCGCCCTGGACATGGATCACAAAGATCTCCGCCCGATCTTCGCTCTGCTGCCCGAGGAGAAGGAAGGCACGGATTGGGAGCAGCACGAGGCGCTCTTCGATCGCTATGGCGTCAACGTCGTCCCCTACACCTCCGCGAGTCCCGATCAGCGGAGCGAAGACCTGTGCCGCGCCCTCGACGAAATGAAACAGTACTGGCGGAACTGGCGCACGGGCTGGCTCGAAAAGCCCTTCCTGCGCAAGGTGCAGGTGCAACGCCACCCACCGCAACCCTACCGGCATTACAGCCTGGACATGAGGGCGTTCAAAGACATGGGCGCCGCACACCTCAAGAGCAATCTCGACCGGTTCACACAGCTCATCGCGACCCATCGCGTCCTCACATTGGGGGGCAAAGGAGGCGCCGGCAAATCCTGGCACGCCATGCGTTTCCTGGAGCGCCTGCAACAGCGCCCGGGAAAATTCAAAGGCTTTTTCTTCTGGAGTTCTTACTACGCCGACGATCTGCTCACCGGCCTGGACCGGGCCCTGAAGTATCTGGAGCCTGAGGGTCAGCACGAGGGCACGCGCGCCGAACGATTCAGGAGATGCATTCGGCGGGACCGCTACTGCCTGGTTTTCGACGGGTGCGAACGCTTGCTGCGCGAGACCGATACCCCGGACGAGGGCAAGCCCGACAGCGTCGGCGTCCAGCGTTGGCTGGAGGTCATGCGCGATCCCGAAAGCCGGAGTATCATCCTTCTAACCAGCCGCCTGTGGCCCTTTCCCGAAGGGACCGAGGGTGTTGCCAGATTCAAGGTCCCGCGCATGAGGATGGACGATCTGAAGCGCTCGGAAACCTTTGATCAGCTCGATCCCCTGGACGTGTCGGCATTGTGCTCACTGCTGGGCGGTCATGTCTACGCCCTGAGTCTGGCGCGCCACGTCTTGCGCCGAGCCCCGAGGGGAAAGCAGGGCGAAGAAGCAAAAACGCTTCTGCGTCGCCTCTCCGATGTCCACCCGAACGCCCGCGTATCGCGCATGATCGGTCTGTGCGTGGGATCCATGGATCGCACACCGAACTTGCTGGCCCTGAAGTTCTTGCAACGGTTGGCCGTCTTCATGAGCCCGGTAGGGGAACCGACGGTGCGGATCTGCTATGAGCTGGCTTGCCAGGACGACTATGGCGGGCAGCAGAGCCCCGGGCCCCCCACCTTGAACGCGTTGCTGGCAGACCTCGTGGAGGTCCGGCTCGTCTTCCGGATCGCGACTTCGCAGAGTGAAGACCGTACCCGGGTGTACAGTGTCCACCCGGCGGTCCGCAGTTTTATCTTCACCCAGATCCACAAGGTGGATACGGACCTCCTGCCGAACTTCACGCTGCCGGGGTTCACCTCTGGCACGGCTGCCGTCTATCCGGGCTCGGAGCGCAGCGCGAAGCTCGTCCTGGAGATCTTCGACCGCCTCTACGAAGCGGGCGAGAACGCATTCCAGGCGGGCGAGAGCCAGCAGGCGCGTGACCTGTGCCGCAGCGCCCTGGGCGTCGCCCGCTCCCGCATGGAGGCCAACACCGCGGCGCGCTGGACGAGCTATGAGAAATACATCCGCGTGGGTATCCAGCTGGTCAACCTGGCCAAGGTCGTCTCACCCCAGGTGTGGTCCTTCGTGGAACGGCACGACCTGGAATCCATCGAAGCGGATGACGGTCCCCTCTATGCCGACGAGTTGGCCTGGCTGTACAACGATATCGGCTTGACCCTCTGTGCCGAGGGGACACTACCGGACGCCTACGCCGTCTGGGAACAGGGCTACGAGATCAACAAAGTGATCGATAGTGAGGAAGACGGGGGCCAGTACGATGTCCAGTCCCAGCTCCATTTTGCCCACATCTTCCTCGAACTCGGTCGCCTGGCGGAGGCTGACGAGTACCTCGAGGAGACCAAACGGCGAAACCACGCTCTGGGGGATGCGGACTACCACGCGCGGGTGCTCGGTTACTCGGCCCTCGTCGCCTACATGCGTGACCAGCTCGAAGAATCGGATAGGCTCTACGAAGCTGCATTGAGCGCATGGACAGATCGCCGTAGGAACGCTCGGGCGCAGAGCATGTTCCTCTACATGCGGGGCGAACTGAATTCCTTTATGGGAAAGTTCGAGCAGGCCAAAGACTACATTCAGTCCAGCCGGTCCATCGCCGAAGCGGGCCATTGCCCGGACCTCATCGCCTACGCCAACAACTCCCAGGGCAATCTTTACCGGCTCCAGGGGATGCCGACGGAGGCCACCCATGCCTACCGGGCCGCCCTGCGGGATGCCCGCAGGATCGGCATTCGCAAGCTGGAAGCCGACATCCTGGCGGAACTCGCGCAACTCTCCCTGTTCATCGGGGACACCGAATCGGCCCGGCAGCGGGCCATGGATTCCCTGCGCATCGCCAACGAACTGGCCCTCGGACTGAAACAGACCAACGCCTTGTATGCCCTGGGCCTCGCCACCCTGGAATCCGGCCCCCGCGGACTGGGTGTGGAATACTTGAAACACACCAAGACTCTGGCCGACCGGCAAAATTACTGGCTGCGAGCCCGGCAGGTCGAGAAGAAGCTCTACGCGTTGGGGGAGGCGGGCCCCCTGGGGAGTCAACCATGAAAATCGGAATCATCGGTGCCGGTGCCGTGGGAACGGCCTGCGCCAAGGCCATGCTGCTGCGGGGTTCGTGCCGCGAGATCATTCTGGTGGACAAGGATCACCGGCGCGCCCAGGGAGTGGCCATCGACCTGTCCCACGGCGAACTCTTATGCCCGGCAACGGATATCCAGGCGGGGAGCTACGAGCACATCGCCGGTGCCGCCGTGGTGGTGATCACCGCCGGCGTCAAAGAGGCCGATGGCGGTGCCGCGGATCGCAGCGACAATCTGGGGCGGCTACGCCTCTTGCCCCCCAATCGGGACATCTATCACGACATCGTTCCGCGGATCGCCGAAGTTGCGCCCCAGGTGCCCATCCTTGTGGTGACCGATCCGCCCGACCCTTTGGCCGATATCGCCCGTGGCCTGACCACCACCAACCCCGTCCTGAGCGCGGGCACCTACCTGGACACTTTGCGCTTCCAACTCCAGATCGGTCGGCGCCTTGGCTGCAATCCAAGATCTGTCCAGGCGCTGGTCCTCGGCGAACACGGCACGTCGGCAGTCTACGTCTGGTCCTCCGCCCAGGTGGGGGGGCGACCGGTGCTGGACGAAGCGGCTCGGCTCGGCCAGGATCCGGCGACCTTCCGGGAAGAGATCCAGCAGGCGGTGAAGTTCGCCAACATCGAGATCATCGAGGGCACCGGTGCGAGCCAGCACGGTATCGGCATCGTGACCGCCCGGATCATCGAGGCAATCCTACGGGATGAGGGTCTGGTGGCGCCCATCGGCACCCTTCAGCCCGACTTCGGCGTCACGCTGTCGTTGCCTTCGGTGATCAGCGCCGGGGGCGTCTTGAGGGTCCTGTCCCCAGCCCTCTCGGACGAGGAGACCAAGGCCCTCGCGGCCAGCGCCGCAGCGATCCGGCAGGCGCTGGCTACCGTGCACCAGGATCCTTGACCTGCCGACTCAGGTAGCGCACGGCATCGCCCGCCAGAGCCTGGAACCAGCGCGCGCCTTTCTCCGCCAGGCTCGCGGAGTTGGCGAAAAGTTCGATGCGGTCTTTTTGGCCCAGGTTGATGGCCAGGAGCGCGCGGGTGAAATCCTGCTTCGGCTCCTCGAGCCGCACCCAACCCTGTTCGCGATCCCCATCGACATCCGGCTGACTCTCCAGGGCCGCCGCCAGCCGATCCCAGTCGCGGACCTCGTAGTGGTCGGTGGTCAGGAGCAGAGGCTCGCCGCTCGGGTTGTGCAAAACCTGGGGTTCCGGGGCCAGCAGCCCAAACAGCCACTCGTCGAGGACCACGTCGCTCAGCACGGCCCGCCTTTCTTGCGGGTCCTCGTGGTCCTTCAGGACGGCGAGCAACCGCTTGCGCAGACCGGGGTGCGCCTCCGGGGAGATGTCGAAATGGCAGTAGCTCGCCACGCCGGGATCCCCGGGAACCACCCGGGTGGCGTAGAAATAGGGGATGGGCAGATCGGGGGAGAAATCCGGGTCGAACACCCGCAGCCGCGGCGCCTTTTCATCCTCCAGGGTATCCCGCAACACCACCACGTGATCCGGTCCGGCGGCTTCCACCGCGAAGAGACCGAGGGGTCGTTCGAGCCAGCGTTCGAGCCAGTCTCTCTGGGTCGCATTCAGGGGGGCACCCTCCGGCCCGAGCACCAGGTCCCTCACGGGCCGGGCCACGTCACCCTCCAGCAGTACACCCTCGGCGAGAAACTCTTCCAGAAGGTTGATGTCGATGACTCGTTTGTCGTTGGGGTGCAAGGCCTTGAGG
>Ga0210063_1000064_pt1 | contig 34764 bp, 33 predicted proteins | sample Muzzi_PWA_D1_FD_185529 | JGI IMG/M metagenome (GOLD analysis project Ga0210063, IMG submission 185529) | Wetland microbial communities from San Francisco Bay, California, USA, that impact long-term carbon sequestration - Muzzi_PWA_D1 (SPAdes) | ecosystem: Environmental > Aquatic > Marine >... | reverse complement strand
CCAGATCCTGGTAGACGATCTCGACTCCGCCGGTTCCATCGAATACCAGGGGACCGACTTCGCCCAACTCACCGGCGGTGTCGAGATCGTCTACCAGGATCTGGTGATTCAGGCGGACAACATCGACGTCAACCTGGGCACCCAGGAGATCGTCGCCACCGGCAACGTGATCCTCGATCAAGGCCCCCGACGCCTCGCCGGGGTCACCCTGACCTACAGCCTCGACACCAAGACCGGCACCCTGACCCAGGGCAGCGCCTACGTCGATCCCGATTTCTACTTCTGGGGCGCGGAGATCACCAAAACCGGGGCGGACACCTTCACCTTCATCGATGGCGTCTTCACCTCCTGCGCCGAGGACAACCCCGACTGGAGCTTCAAGGTGAACCGCGCCGAGGTCGAGGTCAACGGCTTCGCCAAGGTGTGGGGCGCCCAGATGCGGGTCAAGAAGGCCCCGGTCTTCTACTGGCCGTACATGGTGTGGCCAGTGAAAGAGGACCGTTCCTCCGGCTTGCTGGTGCCCAACATCGGCTACTCGGACCGGCGCGGCGGCTATCTGGGGCTGGCCTACTACAAGACCCTGGGCCGCAGCTACGACACCACCTTCTACGCCGATCTCTACTCGAATGAGTTCTGGGGGCTGGGCAACGAATTCCGCTACAACCCCAGCGAGAACACCGAGGGGATCTTCGAAGGCTACGGCATCTGGGATCCCGACGATGAAGAGGTGCGCTACAAGATCAACTGGGACCACGAGACGACGGACCTACCCTTCGGCATGCGCGGCGTTCTGACGGTGCGGGAATTCTCCGACTTCCAGTTCTTCCGCGACTTCGAGCGCGACATCGACCGCAACTCGATCCGCTCCATCGAATCCCGGGGCTTCCTGAGCGGCAACTGGGGACCCCACTCCCTGAACATCCTGGTCAAGAAGCGCGAAACCTTCATCAGCGACACCAACACCATCACCCTGAGCCAGTTCCCGGAGGTGGAGTACCGTCTGCGCCCGTACCAGTTGGGGGAGACGCCGCTGTTCCTGAAGATGGAGAGTTCCGTCTCCTACCTGAACGCCGAACGCAACGCGGCGCTGGATGGCGGCTACGGTCGCGCGGACCTCTTCCCGCAGCTCGACATCCCCCTGCGTCTGGCCCCCTGGTTCTCGTTCAAGGCCTCCGGTGGCTACCGCTACACCTGGTATGGCGACAGCCTGACCACGGATCGGACGGCTCTATCCGGGGAGTCCCTGACCCGGGAAATCCCCTTTGGCAGCGCGGAGATCGTCGGTCCCTCCTTCTCGCGGATCTACGAGAACGGGCAGCGGAAAATGAAGCACGTCATCGAGCCACGGTGGGCCTACACCTTCCTGGGGGAGGATGATTCCACGGGGCTGGTGCCGCTCTTCGATGAGATCGACACCGTCAACCAGACCAACCTGGCGCGCTTCGCCGTGGTCAACCGCTTCCTCACCAAGCCGAAACCGCGCACCGGTCCCGACGGGGAATTGCTGCCGGAGGGTAGCGCTCGGGAAGTCCTTTCGCTGGAGGTCTCCCGGCTCTACAGCTTCGACGACGATCGACCGTTGCAAGCGTCCGCGGATCGTATGGAAACGGACGCCTTCGGCCCGCTGACCACCCTGTTGCGCTACAACCCCAGCGACCGCACCAGCCTGACCACCAGCTTCGATTACAACACCCTGTTCAGCCAGTTGCAGTCCGCATCCTTGTCCGGAACGCTGGGGCTGGCGGGCAACAACGTGCTGGGGCTCACCTGGCGCACCCGCTGGAACGCCGAGACCGGCGACAAGCTCTCCGACCAGGTGAAGCTCTCCGCGGGCCTCGATCTGGTGCCGCGGCGACTCCGGCTGCAAAGCGACGTGGTCTACGACATCGAGCGCTCCCTGCTGCAACAACAGCGCTACCTGTTGACCTACAAATCCCAGTGCTACAGCTTCAATCTGGAATTCCGCGACGCGCGTTTCGGCCTGCAGAGAGAAAAGGATATTCGCTTCTCCCTGACCCTCAAGAACGTCGGCACGTTCCTGGATCTCACGCACTGATCCCAGTGCCTGACCGTACCCTTCGGGAGTCCTCATGAAAGGTTTGATTCTGTCCGGTGGCAAGGGCACGCGCCTACGCCCCCTGACCCACACCTCCGCCAAACAGCTGGTCCCGGTGGCCAACAAACCGGTGCTCTTCTTCGCCATCGAGTCGGTGGTGGAAGCGGGCATCACCGATATCGGGATCATCGTGGGGGAGACCAAGGACGAGATCCGCGCCGCCGTGGGGGACGGTTCCGCCTTCGGCGCCCGGGTGGAGTACATCGAGCAGGAAGCGCCCTTGGGGCTGGCCCACGCGGTCAAGATCGCCGAGGACTACATCGCCGGAGAGCCCTTCGTCATGTATCTGGGGGACAACCTCATTGCCGGTGGCATCCGCTCCCTGGTGGAGGAATTCCAGAGCCTGGGACCCGACGCGGAAATCCTCCTGGCGGAAGTGCCCAATCCCCAACAATTCGGCGTCGCCGAGTTGAAGGAGGACGGCTCCATCCGCCGTCTGGTAGAAAAACCCAAAGAACCGAAAAGCAATCTGGCCCTGGTGGGGGTCTACATGTTCGGCCCGGAAATTTTCGAGTCCGTGCGCCGCATCCAGCCCTCGGCCCGAGGAGAGCTGGAGATCACCGACGCCATCCAGGACATGATCGATCGGGGCCTCACCGTCCACCCCCACAAAGTACGGGGCTGGTGGAAGGACACCGGCAAGTTGGAGGACATGTTGGAGGCCAACCGCATCGTCCTCGACACCCTGCCGGAACGCGCCCAGGATCCGGCGCCGGAGGGCGTCCGAGTGCGCAGCACCGTCGAGGGACGCGTCCAGTTGGGGGAGGGGGTGGAACTGGTGGATTCCCTGGTGCGGGGACCGGTGGTGATCGGTGCCGGGACGCGGCTGGAGAACGCTTTTGTAGGACCCTACACCTCCATTGGCAACGGCTGTTCTTTAAGCCGTTGCGAGGTGGAAAACTCCATCATCCTGGCCCATTGTGAGATCAGCGACACCCCGCTGCGGATCGATGGATCGCTGATCGGACGCAATTCCAAAATCGTCAAGACGGACTTCAAACCGAAAGCCTACCGCTTCATGCTCGGGGACAACTCCGAGGTCGGCATCACCTGAGGCTGGGCGAAGGAGGATGACGGTGCGCGCGTTGATCTTGGGGGGAACCGGCATGCTGGGCCGGGCGGTAACGGCGGAGGTCCGTCGCCGGGGTGGCGCGGCCCTGGCCCCCTCCCGCGCCCAGGCGGATATCACCGACCGGGAGCGGCTGGTGACTCTGGCCCGATCCTTCCGGCCCGGGGTGGTGATCAACTGCGCCGCCTTCACCCAGGTGGACGCCTGCGAGGAACGGGAAGACTACGCCACCGCGGTCAATGGCACCGGCGCGGGCCACGCCGCCGAAGCCGCCGAAGCCGTGGGGGCCCGGCTCCTCCACCTGAGCACCGACTACGTCTTCGATGGCGAGGCCCGGGAGCCCTACCCCGAGGAGGCCCCCACCGCCCCCCGCTCCGCGTACGGGCGCAGCAAACTGGCCGGGGAGGTCGCCGTCGCGGGCTATGAGAGTGCTCTGATCGTCCGGGTCAGCTGGCTCTTCGGTCCCGGAGGCCCCAGCTTCCCCGCCACCATGCTGCGGCTGATACGGCAAGGGCAGCGCACCTTGAAGGTGGTGGAGGACCAGGTGGGCGGCCCCACCTACACCCCGTTTCTGGCCCGCGCCCTCTGTGACCTGGCGGTGACCGGGGAAACCGGGCGGCTCCATTATCAGAATCGTGAGCCCGTTTCCTGGTACGGTTTTACCCGTGAGATCGTCCGGCTGTGGGATCCTGCCGTGGAGGTACTGCCGGTGACCACGGCGGCATTCCCCCGACCGGCCCCCCGTCCGGCCTACTCGGTGCTGGACGTTCGCCGTTGTGAGGCGATCCTGGGGCGGCGGGTGGAGCCCTGGTGCGCGGGCCTGGCAGAGTTTCTTGGTTTTGTCGGTTCGTTATCGAATAGGAGTATCCAAACATGAAAGCGTTCATCACCGGGATCACCGGGTTCGCCGGTTCCCACCTCGCCGATTATCTGCTCGCCGAGCACCCTGAGGTGGAAATCTCCGGCATCCTTCGCTGGCGCAGCCAACGGTCCAACATCGGTCAACTGGACGGCAAGGTCCATCTGATGGAGGCGGACCTTCGGGACCTGACTTCCATCCACGGCGTGCTGGAGAAGATCCGCCCGGATTTCATCTTTCACCTGGCGGCGCAGAGCTATGTGCCCTCCAGCTGGACGGCCCCCAACGACACCTTGACCACCAACATCAGTGGCCAGACCAACCTCTTCGAGGCGGTGCGCCTCATTGACGGCCTCGATCCGGTGATCCAGATCGCCTGCTCCAGCGAGGAGTACGGCATGGTCTACCGCGAAGAGACCCCCATCACCGAGGACAACCCGCTGCGTCCCCTCTCCCCCTACGCCGTCTCCAAGGTGGCCCAGGATCTGATGGGGTACCAGTACTTCCAGAGCTACGGCCTGAAGGTGATCCGCACCCGGGGCTTCAACCACACCGGGCCGCGGCGGGGGCACGTCTTCGTGACCTCCAACTTCGCCCGCCAGATCGCCCGCATCGAGGCCGGGTTGCAGGAGCCGGTGCTCAAGGTGGGGAATCTCGAAGCGGTGCGAGACTTCACCGATGTCCGGGACATGGTGCGCGCCTACTGGCTGGCGGTCAACAAGGCGACCCCCGGCGAGGTGTACAACATCGCCAGCGGGGCTCCCATCACCATCCGGGAACTGCTCGACCGCCTGCTGGCCCTCTCCACCGCCGACATCCGGGTGGAGCAGGATCCAGAGCGCATGCGCCCGTCGGATGTCGAGATCCTCATCGGCGACGCGTCCAAGTTCCGCAAAGAGACCGGCTGGGAGCCACAGATCCCCTTCGATCAGACGCTGCGGGACACTCTCGACTACTGGCGGAACCGTCTGAGCCAGCGGGGATAAGATTCGAATGCACCTGCTGATCACCGGCGTCCACGGTTTCGTGGGTGGCCACCTGGCGCGCTGGGCTCTGCGCCAGGGCGACCGCGTGACCGGAACCACCCTGGCCGGGGAAACCCCGCCGGGGGACCTTGCAGGGGTCGAAGTGGTGGAATTGGACATCCTGGACCGCGACCGGGTGGCCGCCGTCTGCGCGGACGCCCGGCCCGACGCCATCGTGCATCTGGCGGGCCTCTCCCACGTCGGGGCCTCGTGGCGTCATCCCGGGGAGTACTTCCGGGTCAACGTCCTGGGAACGGAAAACATCCTGGCCGCCGCCGCGGCGTTGTCTCCCGCCGGTCGCGTGGTCTTCGCCTCCAGTGCCGAGGTCTACGGTGTGGTGCCGGAGGCCGAACAGCCCATCGTCGAGGATCGTCGGCTCGATCCCCGCAGCCCCTACGCTCTGACCAAAGCCGCGGCGGAACGGCTCGCCCTCGCCGCCGGGGCCGTGGTGATGCGTTCCTTCAACGCCATCGGCCCCGGCCAGGCCACCACCTTCGCCCTGCCCACCTTCGCCGCCCAGTTGGCGGCCATCGCCGCCGGGCAGCAGGAGCCCGTCCTGCGAGTGGGCAATCTGTCCGCCCGCCGGGACTTCCTCCACGTCGAGGACGCCGCCAGCGCCTACCGCCTCCTGGCGGATCGGGGCCGCCCTGGCACCGTCTACAACGTGGCCACCGGCCACGCTGAATCGATCGAGCAGATCCTTCATCGCCTCCTCGCCCTCTCCGGCGTCGAGGCCCGGATCGAGGTGGATCCGAAACGGATGCGCCCGGTGGATATCCCCCTCCTCCAGGGGGACGCGACCCGCCTGCGGGAACTGGGCTGGGAGCCCCAGAAGGGATTGGAAGCGGCGGTGCGGGAGCTGTGGGAGGGGGTGTCGTGAGAGCGGAAAAATCCCCCCTCGGTCCCCCCTTTGAGAAAGGGGGGAAGTCAGAATCTGGATTCCATTGGGCGGGCTGGGGGCGCCCCTCCTTTCTCAAAGGAGGGGTTGGGGGTGGATTTTGGGAGGGGGTGTCGTGAGGCCCTCACCCCCTCAATCCCCCTCTCCCAAAGGGAGAGGGGGAGGCCAGAAAAGCCCCTCTCCCCTTGGGAGAGGGGTTTGGGGTGAGGGTCCCCGCCTCACCCTCGGCGAAGCCCTCCGCAAGGTCGTCCACATGGGCGTCGGCGGCATCGCCTTCCTGCTGGGCTTTTTGGGACCCTTCTGGTCCGCCGTCTGCGCACTGGTGGCGTTGGGGAACAACCTCTTCATCCTGCCCCGGATCGGCGGCAAGAAATTGTGGCGCGACCACGAGGCGGAGCGGGGGGCTTCCCTGGGGATCGTCCTCTACCCGCTGACGGTCTTGATCCTGATCCTCCTCTTCTGGAACCGCCTGGAGGTGGCGGCGGCGATCTGGGGGATCCTCGCCTTTGGGGACGGCATGGCGTCGCTGGTGGGCATGACGCTCGGTCGGGCGAAGCTGCCGTGGAACCCGACCAAGAGCTGGGCCGGTAGCCTGGCGTACGTCGCCTTCGGCACCGCCGGTTGCCTGATCCTCCTCCAGTGGACGGCGCCGTTTTTCGACCGGGCCTACCCCCTCGCCTTCGCCGTTGCCATCTCCCTGCTCGCGGCCCTCTTTGCAGCGTTTCTGGAGTCCTTGCCCCAAGGGCTGGATGACAATTTCGGCGTACCGCTCCTGACCGGGCTCTTCCTCTTCTGCCTGCTCCAGACCCAGGGGAGCTGGCAGGGAGCGTTGGGAGAGGACTTCGTGCCCCGGCTCCTGATCGGTGGCGGCATCAATCTGGCCCTGGCGATCCTGGCCCATCGCGCCCGCTCGGTGGATCTTTCGGGGGCCGTGGTGGGGTGGATTCTGGGCACCCTGATCTACATCGGTCTCGACTGGCAGGGTTTCCTCTTCCTGATGGCCTTCTTCGGGATCGGCACGGCGTGCACCAAGCTGGGCTACAAGCGAAAAGCCGCCGCTGGGCTGGCCCAGGAAAAGGGTGGTCGGCGCTCCGCCCGCCACGCCGTGGCCAACGCCGGGGTGGCGGCGGCGTGCGCCGCCTTCGCGGTCACCACGCCGCACTTCGGCCTCTTCGCTCTGGCCTTCGTGGGGGCCTTCGCCACCGCGCTGTCGGACACCACCTCCAGTGAGATCGGCCAGCTCTACGGTCGCCGCACCTTCTTGATCACCACCCTGAAACCCGTGCCCCGGGGCACGGAAGGAGCGGTCTCGTTGGAAGGCACGCTGGCCGGGGTGGCCGCCTCCCTGCTGGTGGCGGTGCTCGGTTGGGGGGTAGGCTTTTTCGCGCCGGTGGGCATCGCCGTGGTCGTGGTGGCGGCGTTCGTCGGCACGACCCTGGAAAGCCTGGTGGGAGCGACCCTCGAAAAGCGGGGCCTGCTGGACAACGAAGCGGTCAATTTCCTCAATACCCTGATGGGAGCCCTGGCGGCGGTGGGGCTCCTCGTCGTATGGAACCTGGCGGCGGGATGACCGGAAGCCTGCCCCGACGTCGGGCCGGAAGCCTGAACGGGAGAATGACCTGATGGGAAAAACACGGCATTACATCAAGCTGGCGCGCCCTTTCACCCTGTTGCCGCCGCTGCTGGGCATCATCTCCGGCGCGGTATGCGCCTTCGGTTCCGTGCACAACCCCGACCCGGACACCCGGTTGACCCTGGCGGTGGTGCTGACGGTGGCCCTGGGGTCGCTGTGCGCCGGTCTGATGAACGCCGCCTCCAACGCCATCAACCAGATCTACGATCTGGAGATCGACCGCCTCAACAAGCCGAACCGCCCCCTGGTCACCGGCGCCCTGTCGATCCGGGAGGCGTGGGTCTTCATCTGGATCACCTACGCCCTGGCGCTGATTCCCACCTGGTTGGTGGTGGTCTATCCGTACAACACGCTGTGGCAGAAATTGGGGGCACCGCTCCAATTTCACGAAACCTTCTTCATCTATCTGGCGGGCTTGCTCTTCACCTTCGTCTATTCGGCCCCCATCCTGGGGCGCACCAAGGCGCGGGGAATCTGGGCGAACCTGACCATCGCCATCCCCCGGGGGACGCTGCTGAAGGTCGCGGGCTGGGCCATGGTGGCGCACGTCTTCTACACGGAGCCCTGGTTCATCGGTCTGGTCTTCGGGATCTTCCTGATCGGTGCCGCGGGTACCAAGGATTTTGCCGATATCGACGGCGACCGCGCCGGGGGTTGCCGCACCTTGCCGGTGCTCTACGGCCCGAAAAAGGCCGCGTGGATCATCAGCCCCTTCTTCATCCTCCCCTGGCTGCTGATCCCCCTGGGGGCCTACCTGCCGGACCCCCAGAACCCCGCCCACCCCATCCTCACCGGCAACGCGCCCTTCCTGGTAGGTTTGAGCGTGCTCCTGACCCTCTGGGGCAGCTACACCGTGTACTTGCTGCTGCGGGATCCCGACTCCCTGGCCAAGGTGGAAAACCACCCCTCCTGGACCCACATGTACCTGATGATGATGGCGGCGCAGATCGGGTTTGCGCTGGCGTATGTGGTGTAGTCCCCAGCGAGGGTTGTTTGTCGGATCGGAGTGAGTAGGAATCAGAGCAGCAAGAGTCCTATTCAAAGGAAATGGACCCATGCAGCCCATGCCAATCACCACCAAAGGCCAGGTCACGATACCCATCGAGATCCGTGAACAGCTCGGCTTGCTGTCGCACACGAAGGTCGTGTTCGAAGTGGATGGCGACAGCGCCAGGATTCGTCGAGCACCGGAAGCCGAATAGACCCGGGGTCAGCAGCTCATCGAGAGGATGCGCGGCAGAGCCACCGTGAAGAGGACCACCGATGAGATCATGGCCTTGACCCGTGGCGAGGGCTGACCGGCAAGCCCGTCGAACAAGCAGGTAAGATAGCTCCATTGGAAAGGAGGTCCCCATGGCTCGCATTCGTTGGCAGGATCACGTCATCATAGACCCCAAACTCCACCATGGCGATCCCTGTATCAAAGGTACCCGTATTCCGATCAGCACACTGGTAGCCAGCCTCGCGGATGGCATGACCCCAACAGAGGTCCAGGAATACTACCCTCAGCTCACCATCGACAACATCTTCGGCGCTCTGGCCTACGCCGCTGAGGTTTTGCGACAAGAAAGCCTTATCCCGTTGGTGGCTAAGGCGGTCTGACAATTGCGCATCAAGATCGACGAGGATCTGCCGCCGGTCGTGGCGCAAACACTGCGTGCCAAGGGTTATCAGGCAACGACCGTTGTCGAGGAGGGCATGGGCGGTTTCAAGGATCCCAATCTCTGGACTGTAATCCAAAGCGAAGGAAAGTTCCTGATCACCGCCGACAAGGGTTTTGCGGATATTCGAACTTACCCCCCAGGAAGCCATTCCGGCGTCCTCTTGCTGAGGCCCGATGAAGATGGAATCCTGCCCATCCTACAACTCATCGACCAGGTTCTGAGCCGTCTCGATTTGGCCGAGCTTGCCGGGGTGCTGGCTGTAGCAACACCCAACGGAATCCGGATGCGGCGAGCCGACAACTGAACGGGAGAACCATGCAACCGATCGTCGCGCTCCTGCTGGCCCTGGTGCCGGGATTGCTCAATTTTTGGTGGGGCCGAGGGCTGCTGCGCCAGGGGGAGACGGCGGATTTGCCGGAGCGGCTGTGGCGGCACCGGCGGCGGGTGATGACGGCGGCGCTGTGGTTTCTGATCGTCGTGGGCATCGTGGGCGGCCTCGTGCCGGTGCTGGTACTGGTGGTGACCGTGCTGGCGGGGGGCTTTCCGGCCCGCAAGCGACTTTACGACGAGAGCTGGGGATTCCCCGCGTACGGCCTCTTCTATCTGCGCGTCTTCCTCGCCTTCAGCGGCTTCTGGATCGCCCTGGCGGCGACACCCCTGCTCATCGTCCAGGCGAGCGATGGGTGGATGTGGCCGGTGGCCGGGGGGTGCGCCTTGGTCCTGGTTCTCTGGAGCCACTACTTTTCCGTCCTCTTCCCCCGGATCCTGGGGGCCAGGACCCTGGAGGGGGAAGCCCTGGCGCCCTTCGCGCCGTACTTCGCCCCGGTCCTGGAGCGCACCACCGCGCCCCAACCCCACCTCTGGTGGGTGCCCCTGAAGGGGGGCCGCTTTGCCAACGCCGTGGCGCTGCCCTCCCGCCGAGGATATCCGGGAGTGCTCTTCTGGGAGACTCTCCTCAGCCACTTCACCCCACGGGAGGTGGGCGCCGTCTTCGCCCACGAAGTGGCCCATCTGGAGCAATTCCACCAGCGCTTGCTGCGCCGCATGGCGGCCCTGGAGTGGATCCTCATCACCATCGCCGTGGGCTGTGTGCCCCTGGTGGTGGGTCCGCTGCCCCAGGAACCCGAGGCGCCGACGTTACGCTGGCTGGTACCCCTGGTGTGGAGTCTGGTGGTCATGGCGGGGCTGGTGCTCCGCCTACAGATCTCCCGGCGGTATGAAACCGATGCCGACCGGCGGGCGCTGGAACTATGCCAGGACCCGGATGCCTTGGTCGCTGCTCTGGAGAAGCTCCACGCCCTTTCGCGGATGCCCCGCCGCATGGCCCTGCGGGAGGAGAAACGCATCAGCCACCCGACCCTGGCCCGGCGCATCGCGGCGATTCGGCGCGCCAGTCAGCCGGAGGCCGACCCGCACGCCGACTCAGACGCCGACCCGCACGCCGGTTCCGTCCCCAAAACCGACGCCGGGGAAGCCGCCCCTCCCCTCACCATCCTTCACCCCGGCGACCACCGTCGGGTGGTCTTGGAGCCCCATCGGGTGAGCTGGCTCGAAGGGGTGCCGGAGGGCACGGAGGAATCTCCCCAGGCTCTGCTGGCCGCCGCCTCGCGCATCACCACCCTGGCCTACGACCAGCTGGCGGAACTGCGCCTGAAACTGCAACGGGGGCGTCACACCCTGCGGGCGGCGGATACCGTGGGCAGCTCCTGGGAGGTGCCGGTGCCCCCGACGGAGGTGGCGGCGATCCAGGGGGTGCTGGACACGGTGGATCAACATCTGGTCACGCCCACGGCTGCCACCACCTCGCCCCAGGACATGCTGCTCCGGGTCATCACCCAACTGGCCGCCCTGGCGGGGGGAATCGCGGCGGTGCTGGTGCCCCTGCCGTCGGTGCTCGCGGCAGGACTCCTGGCCGCCCTGTGGCCCCGGGCCGCGCTCCTGGGGGCTTTCGCCGCCACCGCCCTGGGGGCCGGGGTACTGCTGCTGGCGCAGGGACAGCTGGAGGACCCGGATCTTCCGCTGCCCATCTTCGCCCTGGTTGTGACCGGTCTACTGGCGGTGGTGGGCGCCCGCCTCCGGTGGCGCAACCCGTCGGAGCGCCCCTGGGGAGCCCTGGCGGGGGGTGTCCTCTTCGGCGGCGGTGCCCTCTTGCTGGCCGCGGGGGGCGCGGCGTGGCTCCTGGCGGGGGACAACCTCGATCCGTTCCACATCCATCAGGTGGCCCTGAGCCTCCCAGGTCTGGGGTTGCTGGCCCTGGGGGCGGCGGTGGCCTGGCGCTGCGCGGGGCATTCTCGCTGGCCTGGGATGCGCTGGCTGGCGTGGCCCTTTGGGCTCCTGGGCATCGTCGCCCTGTTTACCGCCACGCCCCTCTTCGAGCAGGCCCTGGTGCGCGACGCGCTCCTGGTACCCCGGAGCGTGCCGACCCCAACGGTGGAGGCATGGCAAGAAACCGCGTCCGTCGACCTGGGTATCCAATGGCCCCAACGGGTGCGCGTTTCGCCCTCGGCGGAGCGCTTCGCCCTGCTTTCCCGCGCGGAGGAAGGCGCCGAGGAAGACTACGGCGAGGAAGACTACGAGGGCACTCTCCCGCGCTGGATCCTGGGAGACTTTGCCACCGGGCTGGGCACGGAAGCGATCGAGGCGGAGGATCTCTATTTTCTGGACGAGGAAACCCTGCTGGTCTTGACCGAGGCGTCCGCAGACGACGCGGACGACGCGGACGACGCGGACGACGCGGACGACACCGAGTCCCCGGCCTGGCACCTGCGGCAGGTCGCCCGGACGGATCTGGGGGGAACCCTCTGGCAGATCGAGCTACCGGGGCTCTCCAACCCCCAACTGGGCGTGGCGCCCGGGACCGGGACATGGTGGGTGGAGGGGCTCCCCGGTGGGCTAGAGATGGCAGAGGAGGACGAGGGCTACCTCCGCTACCAGGGGCGGGTGGGGTCCGGGGCGGGCAACGGCGAGGCCTTCCAAACCCAGCGCTGGGCGAGCCCCTCGGAGGAAGGCTTCTACGACTTGGGGTACTGGACCGCGAGCCCGGACGACTGGGCACTGAGCTGGACCCTGGTGGGGCCGGAGGACGAAGCGCCGTTGGCGGCCTGGACCTATTGGATCCGAGAGCCCCAGTGGGAGCTGTGGTCCATCGCCGCCACCACCGGGTCTGCGGTGCGACGGCTGACCACCCACATGGACTTTGATTGCACCGCGGATCCGGTGGGAAACACCGCCCTGTGCCTGGCCCCTCAGGGGAAAACGGTGCACCTGTGGCGGGTGGCCCTCGACCCTGCGCGCCCTCTGGAACCCCTGGCCCGGCTCGACGCTGGCACTTATGGGGAGGTGCAGTGGACCGCCCATGGCGCCCTGATTCAGGGTTACAACCATCGTCTCTGGCGAATGGAGCCCGGTGGGGAGATCCGCCAGATCCGTCTGCCTGGAGATCCCGATCTGTTCAGCAGCGTCCTGGCGGAGGAAGGCGCTCTGGTGACGGGGGTCGCCACCGGTTCAGGCTACCGCCTCCTGCGCTTCGCTCATTGATTCCGCAGATCGCTCCAGTGGGAGGTGGCGATCAGCGGCGCCCCTTCCGTGGAGCCCAGCAACCACATCACCGACGGCGGTGGCCGCAGCCCCCCGAGGCGCATCAGGCCCTCGCGATTGCCGAAAATCATCGTCGCGGCGGCCAGCGCCTGGGCATCCACGGCCAACTCGGTGACCACGATGGTGGCGGCCACCTGCTGGGCGGGCTGCCCGGTGCGCTGATCGATGTAGGGCGCGTACTGGTCCCCCGCGATGCGAAAGGCGCCCTCGTCGGCGCGCACGATGGCCAGCGACTGATCCTGGAGGTGCAATTCATCCAGGGGAACCGTCTGCCCCTCGACGATGGGCAGGGCGACAAACCACCCTCGCCCCTTGCCCCTGCCTCCCCCCGGCCCCTCACCGAGAGCCCGGCGTACCCGCCCGATCTCCACCCACAGGTTGCGGGAGCCCTGGTCCCGCAACACCGCCACCGCGCGATCCACCGCGTACCCCTGGGCAAAGCCCCACAGATCCACCAGACTCTCCCCGTTCAGGATCACTTCCGGATTTTCGGTGCTGGGTTGCAGGTAGCCGCAGCCCGCGCTCTCCACCGCCCGTGCCAACGCCTCCCCTGACGGACGGCCCACGGCGGGCTGACGCAACCCCCACAGGCCGTACAGCTGTCCTCCCAGAGGCCCATGGGCGCGCAACGACCAGACGCAGAAATCCCACGACCGGCGCAGCAGGTAGTGAATCCGCGGATCCACCGTGTGGGGCACCCCCCGGGGCGCCGCGTTCAATTCCCCCACCCCGCCGGGGGTTTTGCCGTCCGGTCGGGTCAGCCGTTCGATCTCCAAGATCTCCTTGATCGCCGCCAGGATGGCCTTTTCCGAACGCCCGCGAGGCAGGTCCCGCACCTCGATGGCGACCTCGGACCCGAACGCCCTGGCGGTCATCCGCACCGGTTCCGGGGCGCCGGGGTTCTGGGCGAGAAGGGGGACGGTCAGTCCTGGGAGGAGAAGCAGAGGAATCAGGAGGCTGCGGAGGAATCTCATGACCGGCAATCATAGCGGATTCCCGCGAACTGTCCCGCGACCGGATCCGCGAACCGGATCAGGCCCGGGACCCGGACCTCCCCCGCCAGCGGATCTGATGCTTGGTCAGAAAGTAATCCAGATTGCGCCGATCCATTCCCAGGAGCTTCGCGGCGCGGCTCTTGATGCCCCCCACCGTGCTCAACGCTTCGAGAATCATGCGGCGTTCGGCGCGGTTGACCCGCTCCCGCAGGGGCGGAGGTTTGGGGGCCACGGCCCCCCGTAACTTGTCCGGCAGGCTGGCGGTGCGCAGCCTCTCCCCGGCCTCCAGAATCACGGCGTATTCGATGGCGTTGGAGAGTTCCCGCACATTGCCCGGCCAGCCATAGTCCACCAGCCGGGCGATGGTGTCGAGGCTCAAATCCCGTACCGGCTTGCTGGTGGCGGTGGCGAAGCGCCGCAGGAAGTGCCGGGCGAGCAGCGGAATGTCCACCTTGCGATCCCGCAAGGGCGGCAGTCGGATGGGAAAGGCGCTCAGCCGGTAGTAGAGATCCTCCCGGAACCGACCCTCTTCGATGGCCCCCTTGAGGGCGGCGTTGGTCACCGCCACCACCCGCACATCGACCCGCACGGTGGTGGAGGAACCCACCGGCTCAAACTCTCGTTCCTGAAGCACCCGCAGCAATTTGGCCTGCCCGGCCAGCGGCATGCTGCCGATCTCGTCGAGGATCAGGGTCCCGCCGTGGGCCAGTTGGAAGCGCCCCTTGCGATCCTGGAGGGCGCCGGTGAAAGCGCCCCTCTTGTGGCCGAAAAGCTCGCTCTCCAGCAGCGTGTCGGTGAGGGCGGCGCAGTTGACCTTGATCAGAGGGCCGCGGGCGCGCTGGCTGTGGAAGTGGATGGCCTGGGCCACCAGCTCCTTGCCGGTGCCACTCTCGCCCTGGACCAGCACCGTGGTGTCGGTCTTCGCCACCAGACCGATCAGACGGCACACCTCCCGGATGCCGTCGCTCTCGCCAATGATGCTGGGGAAATCTTGATTGGTCACCACCAGGTCTTCGCGGCCCGCGTCGCGCTGCTGACTCATGGGGCATCCCCTCCCTCCGCCTCGGTCAGTAGCGGCAACAAACTACGGCTGAAATCGGTCTTCACCATGTACCGCACCCGGGGATCCGCGTTGGGGGGCTCGACGCCTGCGACCCTGCCCGGCGAGCGGATCATGCTCACGATCCAAGAACGCGGGGCGGTCTGGCGAATCCGTCGGAGAAGGGCCTCATCGCGGGGAGGCCAGGCCAATTCGTCCAACAATAAAATGTCCTGCATCGCTATCTCCTCAAGGGGCTCCGGAAGTTCGGAGACCACAGAGACATGTGCGAAACCGGCGGATAGCAGGAAATTACGCAGTTCAGCACGAAAAAGACTATCACGGTCTACGATTACGACGCGCACCTTGGGCCTCGAAGGGCTACCTTTGAAGGGTCCTGGAGCCCAAGATCTTGTACCCCTGGAGCACGAGGGTGAGTCGGCCCGCGGGGCCGGAAAGTTCATCCACCTGAATGCGCAGCGTCGAGCGGGGCGCGAAGGCGATGGGTCGGGCGAAGGGGCGGAAAGGGCGGTCGCCATCGGCGCTACCCAACCCGGCGAGGTTGTGCACCGGCTCGCTCTGCAACTCCCGCCCGCTGCCCACGACATCCATCTGGTAGAGGAAGCTCACCGCCTCGGGCCCGGAGCAGCCGGTCAAAAAGGCCCCGTTCAGAGCTCCCGGGGTGGTGCGATCGAGAGGTAGGTCCGCCTCCAGCAGGGGCGCCGCCTCCGGGGCCAGGCGGAACCCCCGGGTCAGGTCCAGCCCCGCCGCCGCCAGTCCGGTCTGGAAGGCCCCCAGCGGCAGGTCGGACGGTCGCACCCCAGGCACCACGAGGGTGGAGGCGGAGACCAGTGATGCGTTGATCGGATAGCGTGCCACCAGCGCCTCGCCGGGCTGGAGGGGCGCGTCGAGGGGGAAGGCCCTGTACCCCGTGACCAGGTGTCCCCCGGGAACCTGCATCGCGAGTCGCCCAAGGACGGTCGAGCCCAACGCTTCGAGGACCGAACCGGCGCCCTGCCGCAGCCGCAACAATTCGACGGTGCCCCGGGGTGGCGGGTCCATGTTGGGCAGCTCGACGGGGTCCCCGTCAAACGCCACTCCGGGCGTGCCATAGACGTGGGCCACCGCCGGATCGAACTGTCCCGTGGCCGGGTCCGGGCCGAGGGTGGGGGTCCAGATCCTGGGGCGTCCCGTGCCTCTTCCCTCCCGGGCGAACTCCACGATGGGCCCGGCGACCCCACGGGTCAGATCCAGGGGTTGCAGGAACGGGCCGAATTGCATGTTCTGGGGCTGCGGTGGATCGTGGGCCGGCGTCAACGGCAACAGGACCGAGCCGCTGGCCCCGACGAGGCCCCGCACCGGTGGAGTCTCCGGATTGCGGAGATCGAGGAGGGCGATCTCCGTCCCCGGCGCCCCCACGATCCAGGCGTGAGCAAAAGTGTCCGGACTCGGCGGCAGGGAAAAGGACGAGGTGAAGAACGGCCCTTCCATGGGCTCGGGCGGATTCTGGGAGTCCTCCCGGATCAGGATCGCCGCCAGATGCGGACTCGGGGGCCGGCTCAACACGTCCAGAGGCACGTCGAACGTTCGCGGCGTGGTCCGTTCGTCCACCACGAAGCTGTAACCCACCGCGTGGGCCACGAAAACGCCCTCGATGCTGAAGTTCACCACGTCCTGCACCCGGTTGCCGCGCACCCCCTGGAGGTCGAACTCGAAGACGTAGTCGAAGGGGATGGTCTTGCGGCCAGCGGCGGCGGTGGGTGGGGCCTTGCGGGGCTGGGCGAGGGCGGTCATCGGTCCTCCCCTCCGGGCAGAATCTTGTAGCCCTGAAAGACCAGGTAGAGGCGACCCCGGCCAAAGCGCTCCACCACCTCCACCCGGATCACCGAACGGGGCAGAAAGACCATCGGACGATGGAGCACGCGGAAGGGCCGTTCGCCGTCGGCGATCCCCAGCCCGGCAAGGTTGAGCACCGGCTGGCTTTGCAGATCGCGCCCGGTCCCGGAATCACTGATGGAGTAAAGAAAGCGCACCGCCTCCGACCGGTTGAGGCGTTCGAAAAGGCGCCCCAGCATGTCCCGCGCCACCTCCCCGGGACGGCCATCGCAACCGAAGGCGAAGCGCACCCGCCGGGGATGGAGACGGATCCCTTCAATGAGCGCCGAGCGGGGCTGGATGTCCTCCAGGCGGATCGTCTTGAGATTCACATAGTCGCCCCCGGGGGACAGTGGCGGTTGCAAACCTACCGACGCATCGCCCGCATCGAGGCTGTAGGAGAGGGCCTTGGCCACGTAACCGCCATCGATGTTGACCGGCACCTCGTCCTCCACGAGGCGACCCTCGCGCCCTTCGAGATCCAGAGTCGCGACGTGGTCGAAGGGCACCAGGTGCGTGTTGGGGCGGTCCTCCAGGGCCACCTCGGCGCGGTGGCGGTAGTCCCCGTATTCGTGGCGGTAGACCGGCGTCAGCGCCCGGTGATCGGTCTTCCCCAACGGGCGCACGATCTCCTCGATGCGGCCACCCTGCCCCAACACCTTGTACCCCTGGAGCGTCAGGTGGAGGCGACCGGCGATGCCCGCGGAGCGCTCCTCGATCTGGAGTCGCAGCGAGGAGCGGGGCATGAAGACCAGGGGCTGCGGCAGCATCTTGAAGGGCCGCCGCCCATCCGCCGCCCCCAGCGTGGCGAGGCTGTGCACCGGTTCGTTCTGCAACTCGCGGCCCGTGGAGCTATCCACCAGGTTGAGAAGAAAGTGGAAACCGGCGGTGGGCCGCAGCCGCTGGAGGGGTTGGTCCACCAGGTCGAGGGGTACGTTGTCGAGCCCGCGCTCGGGATCGCGCCGCAGGAGGGCGGCGAGGTCCGGATGGAGACGGAAACCTTCCACCAGCAGATCCGGGGGGATGTGCTCCAGCCGCAGCGCCCCCACGGTGGTGGGGGGATCCGGCCCGCCCAGCCCCACGAGGGAGAACCCCTCCGCCACTTCCGGATCGAGGCCGTAGCCGATGGACACCGCCACGAAGACCCCCTCGACACTGATGTTGATGACGTCCTGCACGAGGTTGCCCACCGTGCCGGTGAGTTGAAACTCCGCCACATGGTCGAAGGGCAGGATCCGCACCGCGCCGCCATCCAACAGCTGCTCTGGACCAAACGGACCGGAGAGAGCGCGGGGGCCGCGGCTCCCCCGGAGTTGCGCCTCCAGTCTCATTGCACGTCCCGCACCATGAAGCCGTCCAGCACCACCCACAGGAAGAGGGGCCCATACAGGCGCTGGATCTCCGCCAGCACGTCCTGTTCCGGGATCTCGATCTCCACCCGAAAGTTCTGCTGGGTATCGATGACCACCGGTTCGGCGAAGCGGAACGTCGCCTGGGGCGTCGGGAGGCCGTGGGTGATGCTCCGGCTGTCCTCCGACCACACCCCACCCCCGGCGGGGAAGAACCAGGTGGGCATCTGGATCATGGTCTTCTCCCCCACCGTGAAGGTGGTGACGGAGTTGTAGATCAGCGTCGAAAAGATCCGCTCCAGCCGACCCGCGAGCTGATCCGCCGTGGGCAGGAGGAGGGGGTCCTGGAGCCGCTGCCGCAGGCAGCGGAGGAGTTCTCCCGGAGACGGTGGGCAGTCGTGGCATTCCAGCCACTCCAGGTGGGAGCGCAGGCGCTCGCTCCAATCTGAACCGGTCGCCTCCCGTTCGAGCTCCCCCGGATCGAGCGCTCCCAACGCCTCCACCAGCTCGACAGCGGGACGTAGCGACGTCAGCGCACCGCGCGCTTCCTCCCCCCCGCCCTTCTTCGATGCGCGAGGTCTGGAAGCCTTCCCCGGGGCTTCCAGCTGTTCCACGAACCGCTGCACGGCCTCCGGGCGCTTTCGTTGGATGGTCGAACGGCGAAGGATCTGGATCAGGTCCGGGCGGGCCGCCTCCAGCGCCTCCGGGAGTTCGGTGGCGGGCGGTGGCGGCTCGGCGCTGAGGGTGGCCTCCAGCCGGTCCACGACCGCACCGAGGCCCTGGAGGGCCCGCGCCCGCTCGACCATCTCGCCGACCCGGCCCGCAGCGCCACCATCGCCGTTGCCAGCTCCAGCCTCCATCTCGTCCCGAATCTCGCGCGCCTCCAGCCGACGCACCGCGCCCAACTCACCCCGGCACGCCTCCACCGCCTCCGGGAAGGCCGTCGGCAAGTCCGAGAGCACCACCCGCAGAGCGCGGGCCTCGAAGGTGTTCCAGTGGGGCAACAGCGAGGAGGATTGCATGTTGGTTTCGAGCTTCGACTTGCCCTGCACATTGACAAAGAAGCGCAGCACACTGGAACTCGCCACCTCCCGCAGCTGCCGCCGCGGCTTCACCTTCAGAGAATCGTAGAGCGGTAGATGGACCCTCTCCTTGACCCCGCGCACAACCGCCATGGTGTCTCCTCCTCTCCCGCGCGCCGTCTTACTGCACGTCGCGGGTCATGTAGCCGTCCAGCACGACCCAGATGAAGAGGGGGCCGTACAGTTTCTGGATGTCCGCCAGGACGTCGCTTTCGGGGATCTCGATCTCCACCCGGAAGTTCTGCTGGGTATCGACGAAGATCGGTTCGGCGAAGCGGAAGGTCGCCTCCGGCGACGGATAGCCGTGGGTCACCACCTTGCCATCTTCGGCCCAGGGGCCAGCGCCGGAGGGGAAGAACCAGGTCGGCACCTGGATCATTACCTTTTCGCCGACGTAGAAAGTGGTCACCGTGTTGTAGATGAAACGACCGATGACATTGCCCGCGCCGTCGTGGGGCACCAGTTGCTCCCGGGGAGGCAGGACGGCGCCAGCGCTGCCGAGGGCTCTCCCCAGGTCCCGCAACTTGCCACGGTCGAGGAGCAAGAACTGCCCCGCTACCAGAGTGTGGCCGGTGACCGTCACCGGATTACCCTCGGTGCCCAGATCTTCCACGTCTCCTTGACTCAGGAGCAGAGCGGGGCTCGGAGAACGCTCCAACCGCCGACTCAGGGTGACGAAGTTCCCCAAGGTGAGCTTTTCAATGTTGGCCTTGGGGTGATCTTTCACCGGCTTGCAATCCTTGTCCACGACATCGAGTTCTTTCAGATCCGCCACCGGCTTTTGAGGAAACTGCGGCGCCAGATCCGACAGCACCACGCGCAGGGCCCGGGCCTCGAAGGTATTCCAGTGGGGCAACAGGGACGACGCCTGCATGTTGGTCTGCAACTTCGTCTTGCCGGTCACATCCTGGAAAAAGCGGATCACGTTGGAAGATTGCGAATCCCCCAGCCGCGCGCCGGGCTTGACCACCAGCGAATCGTAGAGCGGCAAATGAATCTTTTCTTTGACTCCCTTGACGAAAGCCATGGCTCACCTCCTACCTGCTACCAATTTGGTTTGAACCACCCGGGGCTCGGTTGTGAAACTTCCTCCGCCGGTTCGAAACTCCGGCAGCTGGGATTGACCGTCTTGGGGCGCACGTAACCCTCGACTCCAGCGAGGCGCCGGGTGGGTACCACCCGCGGGCTGAAGGCCGGTTCGCGATCCTCCACCACGTACCCCTCCACCTCGTCGTCCGCGAACTCGTCCACCCCTTCGGTGTAGTCACCCATGTCGTCCTCCGGGTCGGCCACGAAACCCACGGCGTCGAGATCCTGGTACGGCCCCTCGGCCACGTAGCCGAGGCCTTCCATCCCGTCCTCTTCATAGCCGTCGGTGAACCCCGGTGGGGGATCGGCCAGGTCGTCGTCACCCACGTAGCCGGCCATCTCTTCGTCATCCGTCGGATACATCCTCATTCTCTGACCTCCGTGTGTGCTCGGGTTGACGATCATGACCTCGTCAAAAGGTTTCTTGTGTTGTGCCATCCCCCACCTCCTATCCTTCAATGCCGCGGGCCGTTATCCGGTAGCGGCCTCCGACGATGTACAGTCGCGTGCCCGCGGGATCGGTCACCAGCGTGGGCGGCGCGGCCTCGAAGAAGTGCACGTAGTTGTGGGGCGTGCCGCAGGCGCCGCAGGGAGCCCGATAGATCACCCCCCGCAACTTGCCGACCGCGGCCGTCGGCGCCTGGTACACTCGGACCGGCAGCCGACCGCAGCAGCAGGCGCTCGCGCCGCCGCAACCGAGGCCACCACCGCCGTGCCCGCCGCTACCGTGCCGACACGTCCGGTGGGTACCCTTGCGGCAACAGCCACCGCAGCCGCAGGCACAGCTCACGGCGCTCTCCTCACCCCGCCGCCCGTCGTACCGGCATCACCCGCCCGCCACCCTGCATCTCGGCGGGGATCACCAGGCGCACCGGGCGCACCCGGGTGCGGGTTTCGCCGTACTCGCCGATGCCGTGGACCATCTCGTAGTGGCTGCCATCGGGGGCTTCCATGATGGGGCCTTCGACCCCCAGCAGCCCCGTCGCCTTGAGGACCCCACCGGCGGTGGCGATGGCCGGTCCGACGCCGGGAATCATGCTGGCGATGGGCAGGGCGAAGTTGGCGATCTTTTTGAGACCCCCCTTCTTCAACCATCGGCCCGCCGCCCGGGCGCCCTTCTTGATCAGCTTCCAGAAACCCACCGGGTTGCCCAGCCCATCCACCCCTTCGTTCCATTCGTACAGACCGCCGTCCGGACCCTCCCGGACCTCACCCACGTAGTTGCCGATCCCCATGCCGCCGGGATCCCCCAGCAGGCCCGCTTGCCGAGCCAGACGCCCCGCCGTCGCCACATGGGGGCCGATCCCGGGGATCTTGCTGGCCAGGGGCAAGGCGGCGCGGAGCCCCTTCTTGATCAGTTTCCAGAAGCCCACCGGGTTGCCCAGCCCGTCCACCCCCTGGGCCCACTCGTAGAGTTGCCCATCGGAGCCCTCCTGCACCTCGCCCACATAGTCCCCGATGCCGTGGGGCGCCCCCAGGAGCCCGGCCTGCTTCGCGAGCCGTCCGGCGGTGGCCACGTGGGGGCCGATGCCCGGGATCTTGCTGGCCAGGGGCAGAGCGGCGCGAATCCCCTTCTTGATGAGCTTCCAGAAGCCCACGGGATTGCCCAGGCCGTCCACCCCCTGGTTCCATTCATACAGATGGCCGTCGGCGCTTTCGCGGATCTCGCCCACGTAGTTGCCGATGCCCATCATTTCCGTCGCGTCGTCACTGGCGTAGTGCATGACGTCCTCCTAGTCGATCCGAAAGGTTTTCTTGTGGGCGGCGGGCGGCGCCCAACCCATCGGACGATTCACTGTGGTGTCCAGGGGTATCCACCCGCTGTGGTGTTGCGCTTCCAGATAAATATGGGTAAAGAGGTTGGGTTTCTTGGGGTTGAACCCCACCAGCGCCAGACGCACCGGATGCCCCGTGGCCTTGAGCATGGAGCCCAGAAGAATGGTTTGATCGTCGCAATCCCCGGCGCGCAGTTGCAGCATGCGTCGCGCGGTGTGCAACGTTTCCACCCGGTAGATATCGCGGGTGTAACGGATGTTCCGACGCACCCAGTCGAAGAGCGCGGCGATCTCCCCCAAATAGTCCTTGGGGCGCACGCCGTATTGAAAGTAAATATCGATGGCCGTCTGCCGCACCGGGAAATCTTTCGCTCCCTGGTGGATCAGACGCCCGATCAGATGCACCGTCTGGCGGGTTCCCGCGTAGCCCGTGGGCACGTGGTGCATATAGATCCGAGGTTGCGAGCAACTTTGACATGGCATGGTCTCTTGGTTTCCTTGGCTCTCGGAAGTAGCAAGGTGGATGCCAGGGAGGGAAAGGCGAGGAAACGCCTGAAAACCTTGGTGTTTTTGGGTTTGAGATGGGAGGGCCGGACGGGGATTGTCCAAGGATCTATGACAGGAGGAAGCCTGTAGCCCGATGGCTGACGGCACAAGCTACTCTTTTTCAATGGATTAGCAGCGTCATAGAAATCCCCGCCACCGAAGTTTTCGGCGCCTATTGCTGAGAGGTGTTCAGGTTGAATCCTCAGCGAAGTCACTGGCAGCGTTCGAACCCCTTGCCCTTGATCTTCTTATAGCGCGAGGGAATGCAGAATCGGACATGCATGTGGTTGTTGTGGGGGCTGCTCTCAATCTTTCTTACGCCCTTGACTCCAGGGTCGTCGAAAAAGATGTCGGCCACTTTGAGAACCGAGTTCTTCCGAAGGATATCTACCAGTTTTTGTGTGCGGGACTGCGAGTATTTCTTCGGATTTGTCTTGAAGTTCACCGTCCGCTCGTGGGTGTCGCTTCTCATCAGGCCGATATCCACATCAAGGCCAAGGTGGTGAGACTTGTGGGGAGAGAACGAGCCGGGCGCGCCGCCGCCGCGTCGAGCGACATCCCCGATGCGGATGCGTGGCCCTCCGGGAAAGAGCCAGTACCAGTCAATACCGATGGACTCCAGGGCCTGGATGGTTTCGGGCAGGCCCCACCGATGCGATACAGGTTTGCTGCTGCAATAGCCGAACCCCGCCCTTGGCAAGACTGCGTCAATCACCTTGAACTTGCCCGAGTTCTTCCCCATGGACAATCCCAGCAGGATCTTCATCTCTGCCCACGTACCGCGCCCGAGGATGCCACTCGGCCTTGGAAAGCAGAATCGTTCCTGCCAGTCAGCCACCGCCTGGGCAAGAGTCTTGTCGTCGGTCGTCGAGACGGAGACCCCTTTGCGGGTGATGTGTAGCACTCGCTTGACGATATCGCTGCGATGTTTGTCCCAACCGAGCTTCTTCGTCCACTTGCGATTCTCTCGGATGGCGCGGTCGATATCCACGGTCGCACCCAGTTGTCCAAGAAGGCCCAGTTGCTCTGGGCGTCCCGCAGTCTGGTTCTTCAGGGTGGGAAGGGGCGGGTCGCGGCGTTGAAGATACATCGTTTCATCTCTCCCCTCGTGTTCGCCGAGTCGTGGGTCACAATCCTTTGATCAAATCGAGAATGGGGCTACCGGCTCGGAGAATCAGCGCCTCGGCCTCGCTGCTCGGTGTGCTCGGGGACGGCCCAAAGCCACTGACAATCATTCCCCACAGGTGACGACCGCCCAGGGACCGATCGCGCGTGACCCATACCGGGCTTCCGCTATCACCCTGTTGCACACTGCTGTCGATGAATAGCAAATCCCTGGTCGCTGGCGCCAGAGTCTTGGACCACCTGTGAGACTGGAGTCCGGCTTTGCCCCTGGGGTAGCCGCTGTGGTTGACTCGGTAGCGCCCCGGGCGCCAGCCGGAGAGAGCGCCGATCCTTGAGCCTCGGGAATCAGCGGGAGGGCGTGGCTCTCCCCAGAAACCGATGGTGGTGGCGAACGACTTCGCCAGGTGGAGGAGGGCACAATCGAAGGCACTCCCCACGCCACCTTTTTCACTATGGAAAAAATCAGGCGGCACCTTCACACTCCTGGCTCGACTCGAACCCGCGGGGGAGTGGGCACCAGTCCTGCCAGGCGTAACCCGAAGGCTGCCCGCCGTGAGCGTTGTTCCGCTGAGGAAGTCGGCCACCACATGGGCCGCCGTGAGCACAGTCCGGGGACTGACCAGCGTTCCCGTCCCGATGATCGTGGCTGCTCCCTTCGAAGGAACGAACTCGATGCAGCAGATATAGCGAAATGGGTAGGTCATGGCATTGGTTCTGGAGACGGTGTTGACCCCGTCCACCAGGGCCACCCCCCCAAGAGGCAGGGGCCGCTCGGGGCTGTGTTCTGTCTCGGCCTGAATGTCCTTCGCGTAGTGCATGTATTCTCTCCCGCCTCATGCAGCCCGACGCTGGGCCACAGGACCGTTTAATAGAATCGCCAGCTGCCGTCGGTTCATGAATCGCAATCCCCGGGGCAATGGGCGGCGTTGCTGGAAGGGCAGATCGCTGGCCAGGACGAAGCTGTACATGGCGAAGCGGGCCTTCCCGACCTCGACCGCCCGCACATGGCGGAAAAGCCGCTGCAACCGCCGACTAATCAGATCCACGGTCTGGGGGTAGTCGGTGATCTGCACCGCCACCACGCCGCCGGGAGCGAGGGCCCGGCGCACCCGTTCGTAGAACGCCACGCTGTACAGATGGGCGACCTTCACCCCCTCGTTGACGGAGGGGAAGTCGATGATCAGCACATCGAAGTCCGCGCCGGGGCGGAGCATCTTCTGGGCATCGTCCGCCACCACGTGCGCCTTGGGGTGGCGCAGCGCCCGCTCGTTGAGGCGCAGCAGCTCTGGATGGCCGTCCGCCAGCCCCAGCACCGCCGGGTCCAGTTCGTACATCACGGCCTGCCGCAGCGTGGGGTGCTTGAGCACCTCGCGCAGGGCCAGCCCGTCCCCGCCACCGGCGATGCCCACCTTGCGTAGCTGCCGGGCGCAGACGGCGGCGGGGTGTACGAGCGTCTCGTGGTAGGCGCGCTCGTAGCGTTCGACAAACTGCCAGTAGCCATCCAGGAAGAGGGAAACCCCCAGGGGTCCCTTGGTCAGTTCGATGCTCTGGAAGGGGCTCTGGTGAGCGAAGATGGTCGGCCCGAACTCGAAGCCCGCGCCGTCGGTATCCACCAAACCATGGAAACGGAGCCAGCTGCGCCCGGCGTCCCGTACCAGATGCGTCAGGGTGCCCCGCTTGGCGCGCAGGAAGGCAAGGGCATGGTAGGTGGCCGGGTGGCCCCGGAACTGACTCTGACAACTAAAGATATCCAGGCACGCCTTGCCCGCCTCGGGCCACGTGTGGATGCTGATGTGGCTTTCCGCCAGCACACAGAAGGCCGTCACCCCCTGAGGCTGAAACTTGAAGCTCCGCGTATCCAGCACCCGTACCCCCAAAACTCGCGCCAGCTCCAGGCACAACCGCGCCATGGCACGGGGGGAGTCCAGGAGCCGCGTGTCGCAGCCCTCCAGGTCCAGGATGAGGTGATGGCCGCCTTGTCGCACCTTAAGTTCCTTACGTCAGAAGGGTTCGATGTCAGCTTTGGGTGGAATCCAGATGGTCGCGAAGCACCTTCCACCCGGCGCCTTCCCTGTGACCTGTCGCTGCGCCTCCACATCACAGATGAATCTTGGATTGAAAGAGATTCTTCCGTTGGGAAACCAGGATCTCTCACCTGCCGGTGTCGTGCCCCAGAACCGCTGATTAAACCGAGAATTGTTAATGATCTTGGCGAAACTCAAGCTCCCCTCCCCAAAGGCCCTCCTCGCGACATCAAACAAGGTGTCACCTCTCCTGAGGCCATAGAAGAAACCGGGCGTCGGATCGGTTCGTATGCTCGGCGCTGGAGCAGGCCTTGGCCTGGGTCCATGTCTTGGTTTCCGTTTCTTGGAGGGGACCGTGCTGCCCTTCAACGGCAGAAATCGCTGGATAAACTCTTCCAGAGACCCCGGCGTGCCGAGCGCCGGACGCAGTCGGCCCTCCTGTACGAGAAGTAGCCTGAGATAAGCATGACTCGCTGCGACCGCGTGGGTAGCGCTCTTTGAGGAGACCGAAATCTTGTCCCGTTCATCCGTGAAGCCATGCCCTTTTGGAGCCTTCGAAAGGCCGATGCAGCTGAAGTTGCGGATGAATATGATTCTTTGCTTCGCATCCCTCGCGGTGTGAGCCGGTGAAAAAGAATCCTGAATCAGATGGAGTGCTCGTCCCGCCATCCGGAAGTTGATCGGCTTCTTGCCAACCTTCCCATGGAGACTCTTCAACAGGCGGATCGCATCCTCATACGCCTTGCGAATGGACTGGTAGGGATGGCGCCGCAGGAAATGCTGTGCCTGCGTGCTAGGAAAGCAATGTTTTTTTGCCATTCGCCAAACGATGGACTTAACCGGCCGTAGCGGCACAAGATCTGGATCCCGCACACCCTTACGGAGTGCTTCCAACTCATCGGTCGAGAGAGAGAGACCCTTCGCCGCACGTGCTGTGATCGTCTCGTGACCACTGGGTGCCAGCTTGGGTATCTTCACCGTCCACCCAACGCCATGGATCGATGTGTCCGTTCTAGGAATGTACATCGTTGCCCTCCGCGCCGTACACCGCGTTGTACCAATATCGCCCGATCAACCGCCCGCCGATGGATTCCACCTGGTGGGCATCCCAATCAAAGTTTCGGTTCTGCACCACAAACTCCACCCGGGCATTTTGATCTAATCGGATCCGAAAGCCGTAGCTGCCATACCCCCAGGGATTCAGAATGCTTTCCATCTTCTGATAAGGAAAGATCGGCTGGCCGTTGCGCTGGATGCTCCATTCCAGCCCCGGAGTCAGAACGCGGGAGTTGTCCAGGGCGTAGGCGTTGGTGAATTGAGAAAAGCAGGTCAGCACACCACAGTATTGCGGGTGCAACTCGAAACTCGCCAGCACCACCCGCTCACCGCGTCTCGGGAGCTCCCCATTGCCGAGGATCCGGGAGGCATCGAAATGTTCCGCGTCCACGGGAATACCGCAGATATCGCAGCAGCCGTTCACCATGACCGCCCCTCCCGTCCCTCCAGAACCACCTCGGGGAGATCGTGCCCCGCCTCCGCACGCCGTTCCAGGGAGCGGCGGTAGCGTTCCCGGTCCACCGTGGTCTCCACCGAGGGCCGGTGACGGCGGACCCAGGACACTGTTTCCGCCCCCCGCACCGCGAAGAGCACCGCCAACACGGCGAGCCGGATCCGTCGGATCCTGGGGACGCTGGACAGATGCGCCTCCGCCACCACCAGATCCAGTTCCAGGTGGGGTCGTCCTAGACCCCGGCGTTCGTAGATCACCAGGAAACCGAAGGGAAGCGCGGAACTCACCCCACGGAGGTGGATGACCAGGAACTCCACCGGCTCAAACCCGCCGGTCAGATCCGGCAGATAGCCGCGCTGGACCTGATGGAGGGTCGGGGCGAGGGGAAAGCCCAGGGGCTGGCGCAGAGCGTCCCGGCGCAGCCATTCCGCGATGCGCTCCAACTCGCCGGGCTTCGGCCACGCCAAAGCCACATCACCACAGATCACGCGGACAAAGCCCGTTTGCTCGCGATGGCGCAGGGGCACATAGGCCACATCGGGGAAGCGCGCATCCACCGGTTGGCGCGCGGCGCTGGGTTCAGCAGCGTTCATGGCTAACCCCCTGGAGCAAGAGCCGCGCCAGCCTACGGTCACCCACGAAGGACGCCACAAGCGACTATTTTGCAAGGGTTTGGAAGGATGGCACCCCCATCTTCGGGGGGCCGAGCCCACCGGGAGGGCACAAATCCTATGACAAGCACCGAGAGGCTCTATAATGGACCCATCCGTCCCGTTGAATAGAAGCGAAAGGCCCCACGGTGGGGTCAGCCAACCCTGAAGGAGGTTCCCATGGTCCCGATTCTCTCGTTGTGGCTGCCGATTCTGCTCTCGGCGGTGGCGGTTTTCGTCGTCAGCTCGATCATCCACATGGTGCTGCCGTACCACCGCACCAACTTCAAGAAGCTGCCCTCGGAGGACGAGGTCATGGCGGCGCTGCGGGAGCACAAGGTGACCCCCGGCGAATACGCCATGCCCTACGCGGGGAGCTCCCAGGCCATGGGTTCAGAGGAATATCAGGCGAAGAGCCAACAGGGGCCGGTGGGTCTGCTGACCATCGTCCCCAGCGGCCCGCCCGCCATGGGCAAGAGCCTGGTGCTGTGGTTTCTGTACTCGATTCTGGTGGGCATTTTCGCGGCCTACATCGCGGGCCAGGCGCTGGCTCCGGGGGTGGACTACCTGAAGGTCTTCCAGTTCGCCGGTTGCACCGCCTTCGCCTGCTATTCGGTGGCCCTGCTCCAGGATTCCATCTGGTTCCACCGCAGTTGGAGCATCACCCTGAAATTCGCCTTCGATGGCCTGGTCTACGCCCTGGTCACGGCGGGGGTGTTCGGCTGGCTGTGGCCGAGCTGAGCTGTACAGGGCCCGGACCCGCAACGCGGATCCGGGCGCGGTCATGCCTCAGGGGCAGGTGAGGGTCCCCCCCCAACAGACGCATTGGGCGCAATTGTTGCCCTCCATGCACGGCTGGTTGCTGGAGCAGGAACGACCCTCGTAGATGGAGCACGGCGTGGTGTTGGCGCAGCATTTGTGGCAGAGCTTGGTACCGCTGGCGGTCCCCGTGCAGTAGCCCCGCTCCGTCGGGCAGTTGGCATCCACGGCGGAGCAGGATGTCCCCGTGCACGTCACCGTCGAGCCGTTCTGGCAGGTGGCCGTGCAACTGGCCAGGGTGGCCAGGAGCGACGGTTCCGGTGCGGTGGGCACCGCCACCGGCGCCCGGCTGGCACAGGCGTCGTAGGGAGCGAGGAAGGAATTCAGGTCCACCTCCTCCACGTCCTCCGCAAGGACGGGAACTCCCAACACAAAGAAAGCCAGGGCCAGCGCGAACAATACGGAACGCTTCTCCAACATGAGCATCCTCCTTCCGCCAAATGGCGGGAAATCGAAGCTGAGTAAATGCTGTCTACTGTTATAGGACAGTACCAAGAATGCAGGAAACAGTAGTTTCTGTCAAGGATCGGCGGCGTCTTTCTGGAGCCGTTGCCGCCGCTCCTCCCCTGGCAACTGCGTTACCACCTCCACCGAACGGTAGAACGCCTCCAGATCCCCGCCCGCCTCGTCGAGTAGGGCCTCGAAGGCGGGCACCAGGGCGTGGTAGGCACCGACGGAGGCCAGATGGGCGTTGTTGAGATCGCGGGCGAACCAGCCATCGTAGCCGGTGTAGCCGTCCCATTCTTCATCCCGCACACGCCCGTAGTCGGCCTTGAGCTGGGCGAAGAGTTCCGCCTTCCGGGCGCGCTTCCAGGCCGCGTCGTGGTCGCTCTCGTAGGCCGCGTCCAGGCGCTCCCGGTAGCCCAGGACCAGGGCCGCAAACCGCGCAGCCCGCTCCTGCCCCAGACGGTAGGCGGCCAGTTTGGCCTCGCTTTCCGGGTCGGATCGGCTGGCTAGCCAACGGCGCACGCCTTCCAGTTCCACGACCGTGGCGAAACTCTCGTTGAAGGGCGTATCCCCCGGCAGGTAGAGGCGCTGGTGGGCCAACTCGTGGAAGAGAACCCCGGCCAGATGCTCGTCGGGCAGGTGGATGAAGGTGTTGAGGACGGGGTCCTTGAACCAGCCCAGGGTGGAATAGGTGGTGACCCCGCCCACGGAGGTGTCGTAGCCGTCCTCCCGGAGATGCGCCGCGAAGCGTTCGGCGCCTTGTTGCGAAAAATAGCCCCTGTAGCTGACGCACCCCGCCAGGGGGAAACACCAGGTGATGGGATCGACGGAGAATTCCGGCGCCGCCACCACGTTCCAGACGGCGTAGGGGCGCTCCAGATCCGTGTAGTGACGGTAGCTGCCGTTGTCCGGCAACGCCAGCGCGTCGGTGGCGAAGGCGCGGAGGTCGCGCACCACCCGCAAGCGCTCTTGCAACGCCTGCGGCGTTTTGGGATCCGCCAGAAGCTTGTCGATGGAGTGCCGCTTGAGCAGCACCTCCAGACCGCCGCGAATACTTTGGGAGTAGAAACGGGCGGTGGAACACCCCGCCAGGATCCCCACGGTGGTGGCCAGCAACCCGGCGCCCAGGAGCCAACGCGTCTTGCGTTTCACGGCGCTGGATCCAGGCCCTATCCCACGGTGACGCGGGCGAAGCGGCGTTTGCCGACTTTGAAGAGGTAGGGCTCCGGCGCGGCGGTGACCTCCAGGAAGGGATCGCTGACCCGTTCGCCATCGATCGATACGGCGCCCTGGTCGATGAGGCGGCGGGCCTCTTTGCCGCTGGCGGCGAGCTTGGCGGCGGGCAGGAGCTTGACCACGGGCAACGGCCCTTCGAGGCGAACCTCCGGCACGTCGTCCGGCACGCCGCCCCCGGCGAAGACCTTCTCGAACTCCCCCTCCGCCGTCCGGGCGGCTTCGGCACCGTGGTAGAAGGTGACCAGTTCCCGCGCCAACGCCTGCTTGACCGCCTTGGGGTGCAGCGCGCCGCTTTCGACCTGCTGTTTCTGCACCGCGAGGGCCGCCTCGTCGATGTCGGTCAGGAGGAGCAGCCAATCCCACATCAGGGCGTCGGGGATGGAGAGGGTCTTGCCGTACATCTCCCCGGCGGGATCTTCGAGGGCGATGAAGTTGCCCAGACTCTTGGACATCTTCTCCGTGCCGTCGGTGCCGATCAGCAGGGGCACGGTCAGGACGACCTGGGGTTCCTGCTGGTGCTCCTTCATCAGGTGGCGACCCACCAGAAGGTTGAAAATCTGGTCGTGGCCCCCCAACTCCACATCCGCCTCCAGCGCCACCGAGTCGTACCCCTGGGCCAGAGGGTAGAAGAGCTCGTGCATGTGGATGGGCTGGTTTTCCTGGTAGCGGGTGCGAAAATCGTCCCGCTCCATCATCCGCGCCAGGGTGTATTTGCCCGCCAGACGGACCATGCCATCGGCGCCCAGTTCCAGCAGCCAGCGGCTGTTGTAGTCCACCACCGTGGTTTCCGGATCCAGGATGCGGAAGACCTGGTCGGTGTAGGTCTTGGCGTTGGCTTCGATCTCTTCCCGGGAAAGTTGCGGCCGGGCCGCCTTCTTGCCCGTGGGATCGCCGATCAGGGCGGTGAAATCGCCGATCAGGAAGATGATCCGATGGCCGCACTGCTGGAAATGGCGCATCTTGCGCAACAGGACCGAATGGCCGATGTGAAGATCCGGCGCGGTGGGATCGAAACCCACCTTGACGGTCAAGGGTTTGCCGGTCTTGGCGGAGCGCTTCAGCTTCGCGGTCAGCTGTTCCTCATCCACCAGATCCACGGCACCGCGCCGCAGCAGATGGAGTTGTTCGTCCACGGGGGGAAAGGTCGTCTTGCTCATGGCGGCGGGAGCTTACCAGAGGTTCCCGGCCCCCATCACCGCCGGGTCTCAAATTCCGCGTCCGGTGGTGCCCCGTCCGCGGCCCCTCACCGCCTCAATACTTCTTCAAGGTCGTGCTGTGATGCTGCGGCGCGTGGGGGTTGGTGCGCGGGGAAGCCGCCGGGCGCCGACTCGGGCGGGGTTCGCTTTGGGGCTGATGGCTGCCTGCCGGATGGCTGCCTACCGGCACCGTGATCACCGGGACCCCGTAGAGGGTGGTCGGGCCGTAGGAGGGGTAGAACGGCAGGCCGTAGTCGGATTGCACGGTTTCCCGCCGGGCGGTCTCCTGGGCCAGGGCGAGGCGTGCATAGTCGGCCGCCACCTCCGCCCGTTGCGCCGCACTGCGCCGCGCCTCCAAATTCCGGACCGCATTCTCCGCCAGCAGACGGTGCACCGTGAGCGCCGGGAGCCACTGGCCGTCGTAGAGAATCTCCCCCCGGGCGGCGTGGTAGTCCTCCTCGGTGACCCAGCGTCCCTCGTGGAGGCGGAACCCCAGCGCCCGCCGAGCGCCCGGATGGTTGGGGTCGAGGGCGAGGATTTCTTCCAGGATCTGTCGCGACAGGGTGTGGGCTCCCTGCTCCCGGGTCCACAGGGCCAGATCGAAGCGGCTTTCGGTATCGCTCGGCGGCAGACCTTTCAGGGTTTCCCGCACCAGCTCTTCGAGCGTCTCTCCCCGTTCGATGCGCTCCACCTTGTCCCCCGGCAGGGTCACCGTGCCGAAGGCCAGCTCCACCTGAACGCGGCCATCCGCCAGCTCTCGGGCCTTGCCTTCCATCACTTTGCCGTTGGTCAGGTGGACCTGATCCGCCACGGCGCTACCCCCGAGGCTTAACAAGAGGGCGGGAAAGAGCGTCAAAGCCCGTAAGACCGTTCGCATGGTGACCTCACTTCCGATGAAACATTCGTCGCCCGAGCACTGTAACGACCGCTCCGCAGGAGTGTCAATCGGCGCTGCGTTGATACAATGATCGCGAGTTGGAACCTATGAATCAGAACGCCCATCCCGACCCCAAAGATTCCGCCCCCGGCCTGGCGGTCGATCCCCGGCACCGGGCGGAGGTCACCACCCTGCTGCACCGCTGGGCGGACGGCGAAGCCCAGGCCATGGAAGCACTGATGCCGCTGGTCTACGAGGAATTGAGGGGCATCGCCCGCCGCTACCTGCGGCGGGAGCGCGAGGGGCATACCCTGGAAACCGCCGCGCTGGTGCACGAGGCCTACTTTCGCCTGGTGGATCAGGAACGGGTGCAGTGGGGAGGACGCTCCCATTTCTACGCCATGGCGGCCCAGTCCATGCGCCGCATCCTGGTGGATCACGCCCGCGCCCACCGCTACCAGAAACGAGGTGGCGGGGCGCCCAAGGTGTCGTTGGAGGAAGCCTTCCACCTGGGCGCGGAACGCCCGGTGGATGTGGTGGCTCTGGACGACGCCCTGCAACAACTGGCGACGGAGGATCCAGACAAGGCTCGGCTGGTGGAGTTGCGCTTCTTCGGCGGCCTGTCCCATTCGGAAATCGCCGAGGTGATGCAAGTCTCCCTTTCCACCGTCGAGCGCTCCTGGCGCATGGCCCGGGCCTGGCTCTACCGCGCCCTCAAGAATTGAGCGCCCGCCCTATGAAGCCAGGGAAGCCCGCCCGCCAACGATTTCGCCAGGTCGAAGCCCTCTTTCAGGCGGCTCTGGGAGTACCGTCGGACGATCTCGCCCGGTGGCTGGATGACGCCTGCGGCGAGGACGGCGACCTGCGCCGCGAAGTGGCCGAACTGCTGAGCGCCCACGAGGAAGCGACCGGTTTCCTGGAGGTGCCCTCGAGTCCTGGGCACCAGGGGGAAGAGGCCGACCCGACCGCCCTGCGCCTGGGCGCCTATCGTCTGGTCCACCCTCTGGGGGAAGGGGGCACCAGCACCGTCTACCTGGCGGTGCGGGCCGACGATGCGTACCAGCAGCGGGTGGCGGTGAAGGTGTTGCGGACCAGCTTTGCGGGTCTGGAGGGTATGGGCGGGACGAGCGGTACCGAGCGCTTCCGCCGCGAACGGCAGATCCTGGCGGGGCTGGATCACCCCTACATCGCCCGCCTCCTGGACGGCGGTACCACCCCGGAGGGCACCCCTTACCTGGTGATGGAATACGTCGAAGGGGTGCCCATCGATCAGTATTGCGCGGAGCACAACCTGACCGTGGACCAGCGGCTGGAACTCTTCCTGCGGGTCCTCACCGCCGTCCAATTCGCCCACCAGAGCCTGGTGATCCACCGAGATCTCAAACCCGGCAACATCCTGGTGCGGGCCGATGGGGTGCCGAAGTTGCTGGACTTTGGCATCGCCAAGCTCCTCAACCCGGAACTGGCCGGGCAGGTGGATCCCACCCGCGCCGACCTGCTCCTGCTGACCCCCAACTACGCCAGCCCGGAACAGATCCAGGGGCGACCGGTGACCACCGCCTCCGACGTCTACTCGTTGGGCATCTTGCTCTACCGTCTGCTCACCGGGCAGCTGCCCCAGGCGGTGACGGGCCTCGGTTCGGTGCAGGAGATCGTCGAGGCGGTGTGCACCACCGAACCCCGCCTGCCCAGCCGCGCCGCCGCCGGACTGCTGGAGGGCACCGTGGCCCGGCGTCTGCGGGGCGATCTGGACCACATTCTGCTCAAGGCCCTGGCCAAGGATCCGGCACAGCGCTACCCCACCGTCGCCGCCCTGGCGGATGACCTGGAGCGCCACCGGGTCGGCAAACCGGTGTCCGTGCGCTGCGGCTCCCCGGCCTATCGGTTCGGGAAATTCGTCCTCCGGCACCGCTGGCGGGTGGCTGCGGCGGTGACCCTGGTGACGCTGCTGCTGACCCTCCTGGGCCATGCGCTGGTGCAGCAGCGCCGCACCACGAAGGCGCTGGCCAGGGCGGAGCGGGAGCACGACCGGGCCGAGGCCATCAACCAGTTCCTGGTCCGTACCCTGGTGGAGGCGAACCCCTACGGCAGTGCCGGAACGGGGGGGGAGCCCACAGTGGCGGAAGCCATGGTGACGGCGGAAAAGACCCTGGGAGAGACCCTGGCGGATCAGCCGGAGGTGGCGGTGGCGATCCGCAATGTCCTCGGCAACGCCCTGGATGGCCTGGGCAAGTACGAGGCGGCGGAAAGCACCCTGCGGGCGGCGCTG
>Ga0210063_1000063_pt1 | contig 35039 bp, 33 predicted proteins | sample Muzzi_PWA_D1_FD_185529 | JGI IMG/M metagenome (GOLD analysis project Ga0210063, IMG submission 185529) | Wetland microbial communities from San Francisco Bay, California, USA, that impact long-term carbon sequestration - Muzzi_PWA_D1 (SPAdes) | ecosystem: Environmental > Aquatic > Marine >... | reverse complement strand
CGCCGCCGGTGCCGTCGGCCTCGGGCTGGACGACGGTCTGGACCTCGCCGGGGAACCCCGCCGAGATGTCGCGGCCGGGCGAGACGATCGCCGCGACCTTCCCGGCGCCGGCCTCGCGCGCAGCGAGGATCGGCCAGGCGACCATCGGCCGCCCGCAGACGGGATGAAGCATCTTCGGCGTCGAGGAACGCATACGCGTGCCCTCGCCCGCCGCCATGACGAGCACAAGGGGGGAGCTCACCCGCGAATCGTAAGTGGTTTGGGGGAGGATGGGGTGTCCCTCCGTTTGCTGGGTTTTCGCCGTCACCGCATGCGCCACTCGCGAGTGGGCGGCGGCGAAAACGGACGCCGCGCGCTCCGGGACACCCCATCCTCCCCACATCGGCGCTTCCGACGGGCGACTACTAGCTGCGGGCTAGGTCCTTGCCGACGAGAGCCACGCTGACCAGGGTCCAGCCGGCGAAGATCAGGTCTATGCCGACGAGGAGGCCGATCGCCCAGTCGGAGCTCTCGGGCAGCTTGGCGAGGATGAGGATGCCGACGAGCAGGCCGGCGATGCCGCTGAGGCCGACCAGGCCGGCGCCCTGCTGGCCGCGGCCGGCGAAGGCGACGGCGATCCGGGTGATGCCCATGAAGAGGAAGTAGAGGCCGAGCACCAGGGTCAGCGTGAGCGTGCCGCTGTCGGGTTCGACGATCAGATAGATGCCGACGATCACCGTGAGCAGCGCCCAGACCAAGCGCAGCACGACCGAGCCGACCGTCTGCGCAGCGAAGGCGCCGGCGACCAGGAAGGCTCCGGCGACGATCAGGATCCAGCCGATGAAGATCGCGGTCGCGACCGACGCCACCACGGGCACGAGAATCGCCACGCAGCCGACAAAGATCGCGAGCACGCCGACCGCCATCAAGGTCTTCCAGCCGCGCTGCAATCCCTCGCGGACTTCCGGATCCAACGAAGCTCCACCCATCTCCATGTGACGACCCTAGGCCCACCGTCGGACGAACTGGGGAGCCCGGACTTGAACCGGGATAGCTGGCTCCAAAGGCCAGAGGCTTGCCATTAGCCGACTCCCCAAGGTCGAATACAGCTTAGAAGGAGGAGCCGGATGCCCTCCGCCGGAGGCTCCCGGACAGACGATCCGAAGCAGGCAAGCGATCAGCTGCGCGACGGCCTCCGGCGGAGGGCATCCGGCTCCTACGAGACCGGCTCGCGCTCCGACGGCAGAGTGCCGCCGCGGTCGGTGCCGGCGATCAGCTCGTCTGGGGACTTGTCCTCGGGGAGCTTGCCGGACTTCATGCCGAAGTAGACAGCCTGGGGGTGGTGGGCGACGATCGCCACGGTCGACTGCTCGGGCATCACCGCGAAGCCGTCGGAGAGGCTCATGCCAATCTCTCCCAGGTCGAGCAGGCGCCAGACCTTCTCGTGCTCGGACTGGTCCGGGCAGGCCGGGTAGCCCCAGGAGTAGCGGCGGCCCTGGTCGGTGTCGATGCCGAGCGCGCGGCGCACGTCGGAGTGCAGCCACTCGGCCAGGCCCTCGGCCGCCTGCACGCCGAGCCCGTGGACGAAGAGCTGTTCGGCGAACTCGCCTTCGCCCTCGAGGCGCTCGATCAGCTCGGTCACCTCGGGGCCGACGGTGACGCCCTGCAGCGCGACCACGTCGCGCTCGCCGCTGTCCAGCGGCCGGTAGAAGTCGGCGAGGCAGATCCGGTCGTGCTTCGGCTGGCGCGGGAAGACGAGCCGCTCGAGCTCGCGCTCGGGGTCCTCGGGGTCGAAGACGATCAGCTCGTTGCCCTCCGAGTTGCAGGGGAAGTAGCCGAGCCGCGCCCGTGGGTTGAGGTAGTCCTGCTCGCGCCACATCCGCTCCAGCCGCGGCGCGAAGCCCTCCTCCTCGCCGTCGCCCTCGATCAGCTTGCGCCAGGCCTCGCCCTTGACGCCTTTGCCGCCCCAGTGCAGCTTGAACAGCACATGGCGATCCAGATAAGGGAAGACCTCGTCGAGGTCGACGTCGATCTCGCGCACGCCCTCGAACGGCGGCTCGGGCACGGGCGTGTCGGTGCGCGCCGGCGAGCGCACGCTCGCGTCCGTCGTCGGCGGCGAGTCGTCGGCGACGACCGGCTTCTCGCGCAGCTCCCGGGCCTCGCCCCGCATCCGCTCGACCAGCGCCGCGCGCGCCTCCTCGTCGACCAGCGCGTCCATCGTGTCGAGCCCCTGGAAGGCGTCCTTGCAGTAGAAGACGCCCGGCTCGTAGACGTCGTCGGATTCCCTGCCGCCCGGGTAGAGCGTGCGGCGGCCGAAGTCGCGGTTGATCGCGGCGCCGCCGATCAGCACCGGGAACTCGAGCCCGCGCTGGTGCAGCTCCTGGATGCAGATCGGCATCTGCTTGGAGGTCGAGACGAGCAGCGCCGAGAGCCCGATCGCATCGGCCTCGTTCTCGACCGCGGCCTCGATGATCGTCTCCACCGGGACCTGCTTGCCGAGGTCGACCACGGTGTAGCCGTTGTTGGTGAGGATCGTGTTGACCAGCGACTTGCCGATGTCGTGCACGTCGCCGAACACGGTCGCGATCACGACCTTGCCCTTGCTGTGGCCCTCCATCCGCTCGAGGTAGTTCTCCAGCCGCGCCACGGCGCGCTTCATCACTTCCGCCGACTGCAGCACGAAGGGCAGGATCAGTTCGCCGGCGCCGAATTTGTCGCCGACCTCCTTCATCGCCGGCAGCAGCACCTCGTTCAGCGTCGGCACCGCGCCGATCTTCTCGTTGCAGCGGTCGATCCACTCCTCGACCCCGTCCTTCTTGCGGCGCAGGATGTGCCAGTGCAGCGCCTCCTCGGGCTCCATGCCCTCGGTCGGGTCGCCGGCCTCCTCGGCCTCCTCCTCGCCCTTGGACTCGAAGTGGGCGATGAAGCGCTCGAGCGCGTCCTCGCGCCGGTTGAAGACGAGGTCGTCGGTCAGCGCGCGCTCCTCCTCGCTGATCTCCGAGTAGGGCGTGATGTGGTTCGGGTTGACCATCGCCAGGTCGAGCCCGGCCTCGACGCAGTGGTGCAGGAAGACCGAGTTGAGCACGGCGCGGGCCGGCTGGCCGACGCCGAAGGAGACGTTGGAGACGCCGAGCGAGGTCTTGACGCCGGGGATCTCGGCCTTGATCCGGCGGATCCCCTCGATCGTCTCGACCGCCGAGGGCCGCCACTCCTCGTCGCCGGTGGTCAGGGTGAAGGTGAGCGCGTCGAAGATCAGCGCCTCGGGGTCGAGCCCGTGCCGCTCGCAGGCGATCTCGCGCAGCCGCTGGGCGATCTCGACCTTGCGCTCGGCCGTCTTCGCCATCCCGACCTCGTCGATCGTCAGCGCGATCAGCGCCGCGCCGTGGGCGACCGCGATCGGCACGACGACGTCGGCCTTGTCCTCGCCCGCCTCGAGGTTGATCGAGTTGACGATCGCCCGGCCGGGGATCTTCTCCAGCGCCGCCTCGATCACCCCGGGCTCGGTCGAGTCGACCTGGATCGGCGCCGGCTGCGTCAGTGAGACGCGCTCGGCCACGGTCGCCATCTGCACGTCCTCGTCCTCGCGCTCGGTCAGCGCGACGCAGAGGTCGAGCACGTGGGCGCCGCCCTCGACCTGGTCCTCGGCGACCTGCAGCAGGCCGTCGTAGTCGTCGGCGAGCAGCAGTTCCTTGGCCTTTTTCGAGCCCTGTGAGTTGACCCGCTCGCCGACCAGGGTCGGGCGCGGCTCCTGCACGAGCGGCGTCGCGGTCATCATCGAGGAGACCTGGATCTGCCCCGGCGCGGGGCGTTCGCCGGGAACGAGGCCGTCGACCCGCTCGGCGATCGCGGCGATGTGCTCCGGAGTCGTGCCGCAGCAGCCACCGACGATCCCGACGCCGTAGCGCTCGACGAACTCGCCCAGCGTCGCCGCCAGCGGCTCGGGGTCTTCGGGGAAGATCGTCTCGCCGTCGGGGCCCTGCAACGGCAGGCCGGCGTTGGGGATGCAGTGCACGGGCAGCGGGCTGGCCTCGCCGAGGTAGCGGATCGCGTCGCGCATGTCCTCAGGGCCGGTCGAGCAGTTGAGCCCGATCACGTCGACGTCGAGCGCCGCCAGCGTCGTCAGCACCGCCTGGATGTCGGTGCCGAGCAGCATCTTGCCGCCCTGCGGCAGCAGGCTGACGCTGGTCTGGATCGGCAGCGTGCGGCCGGCCTCGGCGAAGGCCTCGCGGGCGCCGAAGACCGCCGCCTTGACCTCGAGGATGTCCTGCGCGGTCTCGATGATGATCAGGTCGGCGCCGCCCTCGACCAGGCCCTTCGCCTGTTCGGCGAAGACCTCGACCAGCTTGCGGAAGGAGATGTCGCCCAGGGTCGGGTCGTCGGAGGCGGGCAGGAACCCGGTCGGCCCGATCGAGCCGGCGACAAAGCGCTCCTCGCCCGCCGCCTTGCGGGCGATCTGCGCCGCCTTCAGGTTGACCTCGTGCGTGTGCTCGCCCAGCCCCCACTCCTCGAGCTTCAGCCGCGAGCCCTGGAAGCTGTCGGTCTCGACCACCTCGGCGCCGGCCTCGAGCATCGAGCTGTGCACGCCCTCGATCACGTCAGGGCGGTTGAGCACGAGCGCCTCGTGGCATTTGCCCTCGAGTCCGCCGTAATCGTCCTGGGTCAGGTCGAACTGCTCCAGGGTCGCGCCCATGCCGCCGTCGAAGACGACGACGCGCTCCCTGCCTGCGGCTAGGTAATCGCGTTCTGACATATGAAAAAGAGGCTATCGAGACACGAATTTTGTTACGGCGGTGGGTAGTCTGGGCGCCGGAATGGTCGACTCTCACACGCATTTGTTCCTCTGTGACCGCGACGAGGAGGAGCTGGTCGCCGACGCGCTTTCGGCGGGCGTCAACCGCATGCTCAACGTCGGCCTCGGCGGCGAGCAGAACGAGACCGCGATCGGGGGCGCAGAGCGCCATGAGGCGGTTTTCGCCTCGGTCGGCCGCCACCCGACCGAGGCGAGCGGATACGACGACGCCGAAACGGAACGGATCGCGAAGCTGGCGGCTCATCACAAGGTGCGGGCGATCGGCGAGACGGGGATCGATTACTACCGCGAGACGGCGAGCCCGGCCGAGCAGCGGCGCGCCTTCGCGGCGCAGGTGGCGATCGCCCGCGAGCACGGACTGCCGATCGTGATCCACGGCCGCGACAAGAACGGCGAGACAGCGGCGATCGACGAGATCTTCGACCTGCTCGACGCCGAGGCGGGCGAGACGCCGGTGATCCTGCACTGCTTCTCCGCACCCTGGCGCGCAGCCGACGCCGCCGAGCGCGGCTGGTACTGCTCGTTCGCCGGCCACACGACCTACCCCGGCTCTGCGGAGCTGCGCGAGGCCGCCGCCCAGCTTCCCTCCGAGCTGCTCCTGGTCGAGACCGACGCGCCCTTTCTGGCGCCTCAGACCATGCGCGGCAAGCCCAACGAACCGGCCTACGTGGTCGACACGGCGCGCACCGTCGCCGCCGCGCGGGGGATCTCCTACGAGGAGCTGGAGGGGATCGTCGAGGCCAATGCCCGCGCCCTCTTCGGCTGGTAGCGACGTGACGCCGGTAAAGCTGGGGCAGAACTTCCTCGCCGACACCAACCTGCTCGACGCGATTGTCCGCGACGCCAAGCTGAGGCCGGACGACGTCGTGCTCGAGGTCGGCGCCGGCGAAGGGCCGCTGACCGAGCGCCTCGCCGCGGCCGCCGGGCACGTGTACACGATCGAGCTCGATCGCAAGCTGGAGCCGGCCCTGGAGCGGATCGCGGCGCTGCCGAACGTCGAGCTGCACTGGGGGGACGCGCTCAAGCTTGACCTGGCGACCTTTGAGCCGACGCCGACCGCGGTCGTCTCCAACCTGCCCTACTCGATCGCCACGCCGCTGCTGATCCGCACGATCTACGAGCTTCCGGAGGTACAGCGCTGGACGGTGATGATCCAGCGCGAGATCGCCGACCGGCTCAGCGCCCAACCCGGCAGCCGAACGTACGGTGCGCCCAGCGTGCTGGTCCAGCTCGCCTGCGAGACGAAGGTCCTGCGCGCGGTCAACCCGGCGGTGTTCCGGCCGCGGCCGCAGGTCGAGTCGGCGGTAATCGGCCTCTACCGGATCGGTCCCGGCGCCGACGAGAACACCCGCGACCTCGTGCGCGCGGCCTTCGCCCACCGACGCAAAACCCTCGCCCGCTCGCTCGAGCACGCAAAGCCGGGTTCGTGGGGGGACGCTCGCCCCGGCTCCTTGCTGGAGGCGGCGCGCGCGGCGCTGCGTAGGCTCGGCTTGCCCGAGGACGCCCGTGCGGAGCAGCTCTCCCCCGACGATTTCCGCGCGCTGACGAAGGGCCTATCGGGATAGGCCCGACCCAGTGCACGTCCAGGCCCCCGCCAAGCTCAACCTCTGCCTCTTTCTCGGCTCGCGCCGCGAGGACGGGCTGCACGAGCTCTGCTCGCTGTTCGAGCCGCTCGCGCTTGCCGACGAGATCGAGGTCGGGGAGGCGGACCGCGACGCGGTCCTCTGCGCGGGCGTCGAGGGCGAGAACCTGGCGGCGCGGGCGCTGACGGCGCTGCGGGAGCGCGGCTGGGAGGCGCCGCCGCTGCGGTTCGAGATCGAGAAGCGGATCCCGGTGGCCGCCGGGCTCGGCGGCGGCAGTGCCGACGCGGCCGCGGTGCTGCGGCTGGCTGTGCCTGGCTCCTTTTTCCCGGATAGCGGCAAAAAGGCGCCAGCGCCCGACCTGCCGGCGCTCGCGGCGCGGCTCGGCGCCGACGTGCCCTCACAGCTCGCCCCGTCCCTGGCCCTGGTTCGCGGCGCCGGCGAGCGGGTCGAGCGGCTGCCGGATCCCGAGCCGCACGCGGTCGTGCTGTTGCCGGGGGGCGGAGGGCTCGGCACTGCCGAGGTCTTCGCCGAGGCCGACCGGCTCGGGCTCGGCCGCAGCGACGCGGAGCTTGACCGGCTCGCGACGGATCTGCGCGAGGCCGCCGGCAGCGGCGCCTCGCCGCTGGACTACGCCGAGCTGCTCGCCAACGACCTCGAGCCGGCGGCGTGCTCGCTGCGTCCCGAGATCGGCGAGGCGCTCGACGCGCTGCGCGCCACCGGCGCCCCGCTCGTCTTCATGTCGGGCTCCGGGCCGACCGCTGTGGGAGTTTTCCCCTCCCTGGCAAGGTCGAAGTCCGCAGCGGCAGAAATCGGCCGCGACGACGCGATCGTCTGCGCGGCAGGCCGCTTCCCGTAAGACTGCGCCCGGTGAGGCTGCAGCTTCCCGAAGACCGGCGCCGGCGCCGCCTGCTGCTCCTCGCGATCTCTGCCGCGATCGCGGCCGGCGTCTACGCGGTCAGCCGCTCGGTCCCCCACGACGCCCTGCAGAACGCCCTCGAGGACGCCTCCAACGCGCTCGGCGCCTGGACCTACCTGCTCGTCGGCATCTTCGCCTTCATCGAGACCGGCGCCTTCGTCGGCCTCGTCGTCCCCGGCGAGACGATGCTGATCGTCGGCGGAGCCGTCGCCGGCCAGGGGGCGATCGACGTCTACATCCTGATCGCGATCGCCTGGTTCGCGGCCTGGCTGGGCGACACGACCAGTTTCTTCATCGGCCGCCGCCTCGGCCGCGGCTTCATCATCCGCCACGGGCCCCGCGTCGGCATCACCGAAGCGCGCTTCGAGCAGGTCGAGGACTACTTCTCCCGCCACGGCGGCAAGACGATCTTCATCGGCCGCTTCATCGGCCTGGTCCGCGCCCTCGCCCCGTTCGTCGCCGGCAGCTCGGGGATGCGCTACCGCGCCTTCGTCCCCTACAGCATCCTCGGCACCGGACTGCTCAACACGTCGGTGATCCTGCTCGGCTACTTCTTCTCGCGCAGCATCGAGACCGCCGCCCAGTACGCCGGCCGCGGCGCCTTCCTGCTCGCCGCGCTGATCGTCGTCGTCGTTGGCGCGGTGGCGCTCTACCGGCACCTGCGGGTCGCCGAGAACCGGCGCGAAGCGGTGGGGTGGATGGAAGACCGCGCGGCGACGCGGTGGCCGGTCGTGCTCGCGCGGCGGTTCCAGCCGCAGCTGCGCTTCCTCTGGGAGCGGCTGACGCCGGGGGGGACGTTCGGGCTCGAGTTCACCTCGCTGATGGCGGTCTTCGCGGTCGGCGCCTTCGTCACGATCGGCTACACGGCGATCGTCAGCGGCGACGCCGGGCCGACGCCGGGCGACCAGACCGCGATCGACGTCGTCGAAGCTCTGCGCACCGGCTGGCTGGTCGACGTCGCCAAGCTCGTCACCGGGCTCGGCGCCGGCGCGCTGGTCTACTCGTTGGCCGCGGTCTGCGCGGCGGCGCTCGCCGCGCGGCGGCGCTGGGCCGAGCTGGGGGTCCTGATCGCCGGCCTGGCGATCGTCTACCTCGGCGTGCATGAGCTCAAGGACGCGGTCGACCGCCCCCGGCCCGAAGGCGGCCTGGTCGGCGCCTCGGGCTCCTCCTTCCCCAGCGGCCACGCCGCCTACTCGACCTTCTACGTCTGGCTCGCGGTGACCGTCGTGATTCGCCTGCGGCCGGGGATGGCCCGCGGCGCCGTCGTCGTCTCGGCGGGGATCGCGATCGCCGCTCTCGTCGGCCTCTCGCGCATATACCTCGGCGTCCACTACATGAGCGACGTCTACGCCGGCTGGGCGCTGGGCGCCGCCGCCTTCTCGCTCTGCGCCGCGGTGGCGCTCGTCGCCTCGGCTATCCGCGGGATGCGCGCTTCGGACGGGTCCGTGCGCCAGAATGGGCAGCGTGCTGCTACCGCTCGCCCTGCAGAAGATCGAAAATGAGTACGTCCTCTTCGGCGTCGCCGGCCTGATCAGCCTGGTCGCCTTCGTCGCCCTGATCTTCGTCCCCGCGATCAGCTCCTTCGGCCGCATCTGGGAAAAGGCCGCCGCCGGCTTCCTCTCGGTCATTGTCCTCGTCGCCCTCGTCCTCACCGGTGTCGTCGCCGGCCTCGCGATCGTCTACTACTACAACGACATTGCCGAAATCCTCGGCTAAAGAGGAGGGGACTCTCGACGCGCTCTCAGAGGCGGTCGAGTCCGGGGCCGGGCTGCCCGCCGTGGCGCGGGCGGCGGCGCGGGTGCTCGACGCCAGCGTCGCGCTGATCGAGCGCTCGGGGGCGGTGTTGGCGGTGGCCGGCGCCTCACCCGACCAGGAGGAGAAGCTGCTTGCCGGCGGCGAGCGAGTGACGACCGTGGAGCTGCGCGTGGCCGACAGCGCCGTCGGCGAGCTGCGCTACCGCGCCAAGGCCGCGCCCGACCCGGCGATCGCACGCATGGTGACGACCCTGCTGGCGCTTGAGCTGGAGCGCTCGCGGGCGCCGGACTGGCAGAGCGAGGAGGTCGCCGGCGTCTTCGTCGCCGCCGTGTTCGCACGCAAGGTGACCGACCGCGGCGACATCCTCGCCCGCGCGCACGAGCTCGGCGCCGAACTCGAGCAGGGCGCCGGGGCGATCGTCTTGCGGGCCGCGCCGCGCGCCGCCCAGACCGGCGAGTGGCGCGCGCGGGTGCTGACCCTGGCGATGCGGGCGCTGCGCTCGCTGGCGCCCGGCGCGCTGGCCGCGGCCGAGGAGGGCGAGGGCGCGACCGAGATCGCCGTGATCGTCCCCGCTCCCGACGACGAGCGCCTGCAACGCGCCGCCACCGGGCTCGCCCGCGAGCTCGAGGACGCACTGGCCGGCTTCCACCTGACAATCGGCGCCAGCCGCCACCTCACCGATCCGGTCGACCTCTACCGCGCCGGCAGCGAGGCTCGGCTCGCGGTCAACGTCGGCGAAGCCGAGGACAGGCCGCTGCTCGCCTTCGAGGACACCGGCGCCTACCGCCTGCTGCTGCCGGCGATGAGCGACGACCCCGGCGAGCTGGAGCGCTTCTACGCGGAGACGATCGCCCCTCTCTCCACATACGACGACCAGTACGAGACCGAGCTGGTCGCCACGGTCGAGGCCTACCTGGACAATGACGGCAACGTCGCCGCCACGGCGAAACAACTCTTCACCCACCGCCACACGATCCGCTACCGGCTCGAGCGCGTGCGCGAGCTCTGCGGCCACGACGTCTCCGCCACCGAGGGCCGCGAGAAGCTGGGCCTCGGCCTCAAGGCGATGCGCGTACTCGGCATTGCCTCCCCGCGCGGGCCGGCTCAGGAACCGGGCGCCGGAGGCGGCAAGGTCCCGCGCAGCTCCGAGGACTGAGGCTCAGCCGGCGCGACTGGACTGGCTCGAGCCGCGCGGATCGAGCCGCACCGGCGCCGAGGAGAGCGCCTGGACGCGCAGGTCGCTCCAGGTCAGGCCCTCGCGCACCAGTGCCGGCAGGCCGAGTGCGACCGCGGTGGCGATCTCGACCGCCTGCAGAATGACGCCGTAGGCGAGGGCATCTGCCGTGCCGATCCCCCAGCCGGTGTGCAGGACGCTGATCACGGCGAGCTGGAAGACGCCGATGTTGGACGGCGTGGCCGGCACGACCGCGGTGACGTTGACGGCGAAGAGCACGGCCGCAGCGGCACCGATCCCGCCCGGCAGGCCGAGCGCCGCCAGCAGCGCCGCGCAGGCCGCCAGCTGAATCGCCCAGGCCCCGAACTGCGCGGCGGCCGACACCGCGCCGTAGCGCGGCTGGCGGAACACCGCGAGGCCGGCCCGCACCTGCAGCAGGGCACGGTGCATCGCGGCGCCGATCCGAGCGAACCGGCCGTTGCCGTTACGGCGCATCAAGGTGGGTGCGACCAGCACCACGAGCAGCAGCCCCAGCGGCACGAGGCTGAAGACGAACAGCTTCTCGGTGCTGGAATGGAAGAGGTCGGTGCTGGAGACGATAATCGCGCCGAGCAGGGCGAGGGCGACGATGTTGAGCATCGTCTGCGAGACCAGCGTGCCCAGCAGTACCGGGAAGGTCTCGCGCATGCGGCCGATCCGCCGCGCCAGAGTCATCGCCCTGGCGGGCTCGCCGAGCCGGGCCGGCAACGTCGCCGACATCAGCACGCCGATCATCGTCGCCGAGGTGACGTCACGGCGGCGCAGCGGCCGGTTGGGCAGCGCCGCGCGCACGATCCCGTACCAGGAGGCGGCGCGGAAGAAGAGCGAGAGCGCCATCAGGGCGCAGGCGACCAGCACCCAGGTGAAATCGGAGCGGACGATGCTGGCAACGACATTGTCGACGCCGATCTTCTGCGCGGCGAGGGCGGTGAGGCCGACGCCGAGCACGCCGGCGACGCCGAGCCCGATGCGACGGGCGACACGTCGCTTGCGGCTGCCGTTCTGCGCCAGCGGCGGATCGAGCGACTCGAGCCGCCGTGGAGGGCTGGGCGGCTCGCCGCCGGCCGAGCGCACGCCGATCCAGTGCGCGGCGCGCCCGCCCGCTCCCTGCGGCACCGGCGCTTCGATCGCGCGCTCATACACGCGTTCGACCCGGTCGGCGACGTGCGGCCAGGCGTAGCGCTGAGCGCTCTCGCGCGCCGCTGTCCCCATCGCCGCCAGCCGCTCGGGCTCGTGGTGGGCGCGCAGCAGCTCTTCGGCCAGGCGCTGGGGGTCGCCTGGCGGCACGAGGACCCCGTCGAGCCCATCTGTGACCACATCGCTGTAGCCGGCGATGGCGGAGGCGATCGCCGGCGTGCCCGCGGCGAAGGCCTCGGTCAGGACCATGCCGAAGCTCTCGCCGGAGAGCGAGGGGGCACAGAGCAGATCCGCCTCGTGCAGGGCCTCCCAGAGATGCGCTTCGGAGACCCGCCCGCGCACGTCGATCGAACTCATCGCGTCCGGATCCGCCAGATAGCGCAGAACGTCCTCACGCTCTGCGCCGATCACGGTGAGGCGGCTGGGCACGTGCTCGATCAGCGCTTCGAAGGCGCTCAGCAGGACCGGCAAGCCCTTGCGCTCCTCTGGGCGCCCGACGAACACCAGGCGCAACTCGTCGCTCGCAGGCTTGGGGCCGTGCGGCACGGCATCGACGTCGACGCCGTTGGGGACGATCTCGTAGCGACCGCCGAACCAGCGGCGGCCGGTCCATGCGGCCGCCTCGGAAACGGCGATCCGCGCTGAAAGCCGGTTGAAGACGCGCCGCGCCCCAAGCCCCGAGGCGATGTGATTGGGCAGCGGCTTGGTCGAGTAGGAGTGGAAGGTGCCGACCGCGGGCGCGGTGGCGCCAAGCGCCGCATTCCAGCCGACCAGCGGCACGATCGGCTCGTGGATGTGAATCACGTCGAAGTCGTCACGGCGCAGCTCACGGCGCGGGGCGAGAACACCGCCGGCCGGGAAGGGAGCGAGATTGGAGACCGCGCCGTTGGCGGGGAAGCCCGCCGTGCGGCCCAGCGGCACCAGATGGTCGGGCAGCTCGCGCGCCTCAGCGGGCGCGCGGTGCAGCGCCCGGCTGAGCCGGTCGGGAGGGTCGTAGGGGGCGAGCAGGCGCACGTGGTGGCCGCGGCCGAGGAACTCCTCGGCAAGGGCCTCGACGTGCCTGTTCACGCCTCCCTGATAGCTCCAGGAATATGGCGAGACAAGGGCGATCCGCACGAAGCCCAGCCTAAAGGATGCCCCGGGCCGCATCCGGGCGCCCGCTTTCCCCCCAGGCGAAGCCGAGGAAGGCAACCAGGTAGACGCCACCGATCTCGAGCAGCAGGGCGCCCGAGTCGTTGGCGAGGGTACCGACGAGGGTCGCGGCGACGGCGCCGAGCAGGGCGGCGCGCATGGCGGGCACGTCGTGCATCCAGACAGCGATCGTCCCGCGGCGCAGCCAGGCGAGCGTGGCGGCGGCGATGGCGAGCGGCAGGCCGGCGAGCAGGATCGGCCGGCCGAAGCTCTCGCCCGCCTCGCGCAGGCGATCGCCGAAGACGGCCAGCACGTCGCCCCCGCTTTCGGCATCGAGCACAGTGCTGGTCAGGTGGGCGTTTGCGCCGGTGATCAGATCGGCCGCGGCGAGCAGGCCCAGTGCCGGGATCGGCAGCAGCAGCGCCGCCCAGGCCAGGCGGGGCCGACCGGCGAGCAGCGCGGCGGCAACGGCGGCACCGAGTGGCAGCGTGATCGCCGCCCCCACGTCCGCCCCGTAGCGCCCGTAGGCGAATACGAACGTGAAGACCGCGGCGATAACCAGGAAGGCGGTCGGGCCCCGGGCCCCGACCCCCCGCTCCCGACCTTGCTGTCGCTCTGACGACCAAAATCCCGACAGCGCGGCGCCGGTGCCGGCGAGGACGAGCACCACGAGCGCCGCCTCGAGCTCGTTACCGATGCCGTAGTAGCGGTGGCCGGCGGCGGGGTTCGGCCCGACCAGCGAGAGCTGGGTCAGCGGCGAGCCGGCGACCAGGTCGGCCGCATAGGCGAGCGTCGTCGCGCCGCAGGCGAAGGCGAGCGCCCGGTAGCCGCCGAGCGCGGCGAGGGTCAGCGCCGCCAGCGCCGGCGAGCCGAGCATGACCAAGAGGCGTTCGGCGGCGACGCCGGGCTCGAGCGCCGCCCCGGCGAGGCAGAGCAGCGGCAGGTAGACGAGCGAGAGCGCCAGTAGGCGCGCCGCGGCCCTTCCACCGGCACGACCGGAGAGGCGTTCCGCCGCCATCGCGATGACGAACGCGGCCAGCCAGACGAGCAGCGCGATGCCGATCACCGGGGCGCGGCGGTCCGCGACGTCGAACAGCCGGTCGCCGGGCGCCGCCTCGCGCACGACGTCGAGCGGATCGCCCTGGAAGCCGGCGCCCGCCGCGTGCAACCCCAGCAGCAGCGCGATCGCCGCGGCCACGAGCGCAGCCGGCGCTATCGTGCCCTCGATGGCCGACCGCACGTTCGCCAAGTTCACTTTTTTCAAGATCGATCCCGAGTGGCGCCGCCGCGACGCCGAGTCGCGTGCCGCTGACAAGCGCGAGTTCCTCGCGGCCTGCGACGACTTCGCCGTCGACCGCTCTCTGCGCGCCTACTCAACCATAGGCACGCGTGGCGACGCCGATCTGGTCCTGCTCAGCCAGAGCCCCAACCTCGACGACCTGCATACCTTCCACGTCGTGCTCGGCCAGAGCGGCCTGGCGAAGTGGGCCGACACCCCCCACTCCTTCCTCTCGATGACCAAACGCTCCCCCTACAGCGAGGAGAGCGCGCGGCCGGAGATCTGCGTCTCCGAGCGCAAATACCTCTTCCTCTACCCGATGGTCAAGCAGCGCCGCTGGTACGGGATGCCGGCGGAGGAGCGGGGGCGGATCATGAAGAGCCACATCGAAGTCGGCCGCCGCCACCCCGAGATCTCGATCAACACCTCCTACTCCTTCGGCCTCGACGACCAGGAGTTCGTCGTCGCCTTCGAGGGCGACGATCCGGGCGAGTTCCTCGACCTCGTGCAAGAGCTGCGCCCGACCGAGTCAAGCGCCTACACCGAGCGCGAGACGCCAATCTTCACCTGCGTGGCGATGTCGGTGCGCAAAGCGCTCGACGCGCTCGACGGCACCGCTGCCGCCTAACGCCGTTCCCTATCCTTCCGCGTTCCGATGGCCCAGATCGGCACCGAAGAGAACCCCGTCCGCGTCGCGATCGTCGGCGCCGGCCCCTCCGGCTTCTACGCCGCCGAGCACATCCTCAAGGATGCCGACACGCACGCCCAGGTCGACCTTTTCGACCGCCTGCCGACGCCGTTCGGCCTCGTCCGCGGCGGCGTCGCCCCGGACCACCCGAAGATCAAGTCGGTGATCCGCGTCTACGAAAAAACGGCGGCGCGCGAGGGCTTCCGCTTCTTCGGCAACGTCAAGGTCGGCCACGACATCGAGGTCGAGGACCTCGAGCGGCTCTACCACGCGATCGTCTTCACAGTCGGCTGCGAGACCGACCGCCAGCTCGGCATCCCCGGTGAGGAGCTGCCCGGCAGCCACGCCGCGACCGCCTTTGTCGGCTGGTACAACGCCCATCCCGACTACGCCGACGACGAGTTCGACCTCTCCTGCGAGCGCGCCGTCGTGATCGGCAACGGCAACGTGGCGATGGACGTGGCGCGCATGCTGGCGCTGACCGACCACGAGCTGCGCCAGACCGACACCGCTGACCACGCGATCGAGCTGCTCGACGCCAAGCAGATCCGCGAGATCGTTGTGCTCGGCCGCCGCGGGCCCGCCCAGGCGGCCTTCACCAACCCAGAGATCAAGGAGCTGGGCGAGATGGAGGACGCCGACGTGATCGTCGACCCGGCCGACGTCGAGCTCGACCCGGCCAGCGCCGCCTATATCGAATCCGACGAGGTCGACAAGACGACCAAGGTCAACGTCGAGACACTGCGCGAGTTCTCCCAGCGCCAGCCCGAGGGAAAGAAACAGCGGGTCGTACTGCGCTTCCTCGCCTCACCGGTCGAGGTCAGAGGCGATGGCAAGGTCGAATCGGTCGTCATCGGCCGCAACGAGCTGGTCGAGGAGGGCGGCGCGCTGCGCGCCAGGGACACCGGCGAGCGCGAAGAGCTCAAGTGCGGCCTGGTCCTGCGCTCGGTCGGCTACACCGGCGTCCCGATCGAGGGCGTGCCGTTCGACGAGCAGCGCGGACTGATCCTCAACGAGGGGGGTCGGGTGCTCGACTCGCACGACTCCGGCCACAAGGTCGGCCACTACACCGCCGGCTGGATCAAGCGCGGCCCCTCGGGCGTGATCGGGACCAACAAGAAAGATGCCCTGGAGACCGTCCAGCATCTGCTCGCCGACGTCGGCTCGCAGACCCTGCTCAGCCCGCCCAGCCCCGAACCGGCGGCGGTCGAGCAGCTGCTCGCCGAGCGCGGCATCCGCTACGTCAGCTTCGAGGACTGGCAGGCGATCGACCAGGCCGAGGTCGGCCGCGGCGAGCCCCACGGCCGCCCCCGGGTCAAGTTCGTCCGGGTCGAGGAGATGCTCTCCGAGCTGGAGCCCCTCCCGAAATGAGCGCGAGGCGCGCTCATTTCGGTCGGGACTCCAGGTTTTGGCAGTGCAGATGATCGGCCTAGGGGAACTGAAGTCGACGATCGAGGCTGCGTTACCCGGCGCCGAAGTCGAAGTCTTTGACGAAACCGGTGACGGCCAGCACCTCGGCGCGCACGTGAAAGCGCCGCAGTTCGAGGGCCTCTCGCGGCTCGACCAGCACCGCCTGGTCAAGGCCGCAGTCAGGGAGCGTTTCGAGGACGGCCAGATCCACGCGCTCTCGCTGAAGACCGGCGTGCCCGGATAGCTAGTCTGTGGCCATGGCCGATCCACAGCTGAAGCAGAAAGTCGAAGAGTTGGTCGCGGGCAACCCGGTGCTGCTGTTCATGAAAGGCACGCCGGAGATGCCGCGCTGCGGCTTCTCGATGCGGGTGGTGCAGGTGCTCGACTCGATGGACGTCGAGTACGGCGCCGTCGACGTGCTGCCCGCGCTGCAGCCGCTGCGTGAGGTGACCGCCGAGATCTCCGACTGGCAGACCTTCCCGCAGCTCTACGTCAACGGCGAGCTACTCGGCGGCGCCGACATCGTCGAGGAGATGTTCGACTCCGGCGAGCTGGCCGAGGCACTCGGCGTCGAGCAGCCGGCGGAGGGGCCGCCCCCGCAGGAGCAGGCCCAACCGCCGCTACAGATCGAATAGTCAGCGCAGCTTCGCGCGGAAGTTGATCCACTTCGACGCGCAGCGCGGGCCGCGCTTGTGCAGGCGGTCCTTGACCCGGACCTTGCCGCGCACGAGCTTGCCGCGGACGCGGCCCTTGAAGAACACTTCGTCGGTGCTGCCGACCTGGACATCGTTGAAGCCGCCGTTTCCGCGCAGCGGCGTGCGCACAAAGCCGCTCTCGCTGACGATCAGCCCGACGCCGTTGCGGCACTTCAGCGCAGCGGTGAAATGACGCAGCTTGATCGAGTTGGCGCGCTTGGTGATCCTCACGGGCCGCTTCTGAGCAGTCTTCCCCTTGTAGACGCGCTTGGGCGCGGCGCCCGCGAGCGGGGCTCCCTCTGCCACCAGCATCAGGGCGCAGACCATCATCGCTCCTATGGCGAGCCGAAAACGCATACCTCTCCAGCCTCCTCCAATTGCTTACGGCTTACAGGGGTGGTGCTACCCGGAACAGGGCGGGTCACACGTTGTTGCGGATTGGACAACGCCACGGGCGCGAAAACCAAGCAGGTCAGTGGCCGCAGCCGGCTACGCAGTTGCGGGCGTCGACTCTTCCTTGACCTGAAAGGAAGAACCGCATCCACATGCCGCAACCACGTTTGGATTATTCACTTGAAAGCCCGCCCCCTGCAGGCCTTCGACGTAGTCGACCTCCGAGCCGAAGACGAACTGCATGCTGACCTTGTCGACGATGACGGCGACGCCGTCGACCTCGAAGACGTGGTCGTCGTCCTTGGCGCGGTCGAAGGCGAGCGCGTACTGGAAGCCGGAGCAGCCGCCGCCGCGGACGGCGACGCGCAATGCCTGGTCATCGGAGCCCTCCTGGCCGCCCAGCAGCTCGCCGATCTTGGCGGCCGCCTGGTCGGTGAGGGAGATCGCTCCTTGGGGGGTGTCGGTGGCGGTATCGGTCACTTCATTAAGTGTAGCGGCCGACCCCCTTCCCACCGACGGCGAATCAGTCAAACTAGGAAGCGCCGTGAGCACCCCGCCCCCAACCGCGGTCGTCTGCGACTCGACCGCCTACCTCCCCCCCGAGCTGATCGCCGCGCGCGGCATCGAGGTCGTCAGCCTCTACGTCTCGATCGACGGCGAGCAACAGCGCGAGGTCGACGTCGACGACTACGGCGACTTCTTCGCCCGCCTGCGTGCCTCCGAGGGCGGCGCAACCACCTCGCAGCCCTCCGTCGGAGATTTCAGCGCCGTCTACGAGCCCCTGCTCGAAGCCGGCCGGGAGGTCGTCTCGGTCCACATCTCGGCCGGAATCTCCGGCACCTTCGAGGCCGCCGGCCAGGCACGCCAGCGGCTGATCGACGAGGGCAAGGGCGGAGAGCGAATCAGGGTCTTTGACTCGCGCTCGGCCGCGGGTGGGATGGGCCTCACCGCGCTGGGCGCCGCCGCAGCGGCACAGGGCGGCGCAGACGGCGCGACCACGCTGGCCCGCGCCGAACAGACCCGCGAGGAGCTGAAGATGTGGTTCGCGATCGACACACTCGAGTACCTCAAGCGGGGCGGCCGGATCGGCGGCGCCAGCGCCTTCATCGGCTCAGCGCTGAAGATCAAGCCGATCCTGACGCTGGAGGAGGAGATCACCCCGGTCGAGCGCGTCCGCACACGCGCCCGCTCAATCGAGCGCTTGCGCGGCTACGCCCGCGAGCGCCACGAGTCCGGCCTCGACGCCTGGGTCGTCCAGCACATTCAGGACGACGAGACCGCCGCCGGCCTGGTCGATGACGGCCGCGAGATCTTCGGCTGCGAGCCCGCCTTCGTCTCCGAGGTCGGCCCGGTCCTCGGCGCCCACGTGGGCCCTGGTCTGCTGGGCATCGGCTCGGTCTCGAAAGCGGTCTTGGCTTAACCGCCTGGCGAGCCCAGGGGCCGTCAGCGGCGGCGGCGAAGGGCGAGTAATCCACCGATCGCAAAACCCGCAACCGCCGCCACGGCAACCAACTCGTTTTTATGCTCGCGGACCTGGCGGCGCCAGTCGGTCAAATCGGTGACGCGACCGCGCAGGGCTTCGACCGAACGGCCGAGGTCGCGGCGCTGGAGGTCGATTTCGCTGCGGATCTGGGCGGCGCTGCGGCCCGGCTCGGGACTCATTTCGGAGCCTCCCCGGGGGTTGCCTGGGCGACCTTCTCGGCCTCGCCTTCGAGCATCTCCTTGGTCAACTTCGCCTGCTCGATCGCCTGCTCCGGAACCGGCGGCGCGCCAGCCTGGACCGAGCGGTAGGCGAAGAGGCCGGCGCCGGCCGCGACCAGCAGGAAGAGCGCCGCCTCGACGAAGAAGCCGGGCCAGGCGTTGCCGCCGAAGACCTCTTCGGCGAGCAGCCAGGCGAAGCCCTGCATGATCAGGATCAGAGCGAGGAAGGCGAAGGTGCCGGCGGCGATGCCGACGACCGAGCCGCGCAGGATCTTGCCGACTTTCTCGCCGACCTCGGCCTTGGCCAGCTCGATCTCCTCGCGGACCAGGCTCGAGGCGCGTTCGGAGACGTCGAAGACCAACTCGGCGACGGAACGGTCCTCGGGCTCGGGCGGCGGCTGGGGTGGGCTCTGCCCTGGCGTCGAATCGGCCATCGCCGCTACTCCGGCGGGTCCTCGTTGAAGGCGCGCCGGTAGACGAGCGCGGCGGCGCGGTGGGCGGCGATGCTGGCCAGCGCGCCGATCACCGTGAGCATGCCGCTCCAGACGAGTCGTTTGACGATGTCGTTGTCCATCGCCGCCGACCTTACCTATCGTGGCTCGAGACCGTCGCAGATCGTCGCGGTGACAAGACTCTTTGCCTGCTCGAGGTCGGTCTCCGAGGCGGGGGTCAGCTCAAAGATCCAGCCGGAGAGCTGCTGCTCGATAGCCCCGTAGAAGGACATCGAGGCGAAGTTGGGATCGATGTCACGGCGGAAGGCGCCCGCCGCCTGCCCATCGGCGACGATCTTCGCGATCGAGTCATAGGCACGGCGGATCTCCCGCAGGTGGGTGCGCCCGAAGGAGTTGGCGGCGCGGGTGACCTCGACGATGATCACCTTCATCAGCTCTGGGTCGTGGCGGTAGGAGTCGACGATGAAGCCGGCGACCGCCTCGAGCTTGGCCCGCGGCGCCAAGGTGGCGCTTCGGTCGGCCTCCTCAATCGCCGCCAGCAGCAGCGACCAGCGCTCGGTGAACAGCTCGTTGAGCACCTCGTCCTTCGATTTGAAGTAGTGGTAGACGAGGCCGTAGGCGACCCCGGCCTCGTCGGCGATGTCGGCGACGCGGGTCGAGTGAAAGCCCTGGCGGGCGAAGACGCGGATCGCCGCGTCGAGGATCTGGCGACGCTTGTCGATCGCCGGCGCTTTCGAGCCGGCCATCAGGCGTGCGCCTCCAGTAGCTGGGGCCAGACGTAGGCGCCCGGGCGGCGGTTGGCGAGCGACGGCAGCTTCTCCCGCACTCCCTCCTGCGCGGCGAGGTCGAGCTCGGCGGCGACGAAGCACTCCTCGTCGGGGGCGGTGGCGAGCACCACCCCCCAGGGGTCGACGATCGCCGAGCGGCCGTAGGAGCTGTAGTGGGGCGGCGCCTCGCCGACCTGGTTCGGGGCGAGGACGAAGACCTGGTTCTCGATCGCGCGGGCGCGCAGCAGCGCCTGCCAGTGATCGCGGCCGGTGGCGGCAGTGAAGGCCGAGGGGACCGCGATCAGGCGGGCGCCGCGCACGGCGAGGATCCGGTACAGCTCGGGAAAGCGCAGGTCGTAACAGACGCTCAGGCCCAGCTCGAGCTCGCCGAGCGGGGCCGAGACGATCTCGCTGCCGGCCTGCTCGTGCTCGGACTCGCGGTACTGCACGCCGCCGGCCTCAACGTCGAACATGTGGATCTTGCGGTAGGCGGCGAGATCCACGCCCTCGGGGCCGATCAGGACCGAGGTGTTGAAGGTCTTTTCGCCATCGGCTTCGGCGCCGCGCTCGGCGATGCTGCCGGCGAGCAGGTGGATGCCGAGCTCCCGCGCCCAGGCGCGTGCGGCGGCGAGGCTGGGGCCGTCGAGCGACTCGGCCCCGGCGGCGATCTCCTCGCCCGAGGCGAGCCGGTTCCACTTCTCCGGCAGCGCAACGAACTCGGCGCCGTCGGCGGCGGCGGCGCGGACGAGCCGCTCGGCGGCTGCGAGGTTTCGCGCCTTTTCCCCGTTCGAATTGAGCTGCACCACCGCTACGCGCACTTCGGGTCCCCTCCAGAGTTGCTGACTGACCAGTCAATCGGTTTCGGTCCGCGCCAGTATAGGTGGCGTCGGGGCGTACGATTGGGCGTAGGTGACCAGGCCCGATCGCATCGAGTCCGACGGCGAGCGCAAGCAGGTCACCGTGCTCTTCGCCGACGTCAAGGGCTCGATGGACCTGGCCGAGGGCCAGGACCCGGAGCAGTGGCGCCGGATCATGCAGGGCTTCTTCTCGATCCTCTCCGACGAGGTGCGCCGCTTCGAGGGCACGGTCGACAAATTCACCGGCGACGGGATCATGGCCGTCTTCGGCGCCCCGGTCGCGCACGAGGACCACGCCCGGCGCGCCTGCCTGGCGGCGCTACGGATGCTCGACGACATCGCCGAGTACGCCGCCGAGCTGCGCCGCAAGCACGGGCTCAACTTCTCGGCCCGGATCGGGATCAACTCGGGCGAGGTGATCGCGGGGGCGATCGGCGCCGGAGGCGACGGCGCCTACACCGCGGTCGGCCACACGGTCGGGCTGGCGCAGCGGATGGAGGCGCTGGCCGAGCCCGGCAAGGCCTATCTGACCGAGGCGACCGCCGAGCTGGCGCAGGGCTTCCTCGAGCTCGACGACCTCGGCGAGTTCGAGATCAAGGGGGCGAGCCGGCCGGTTCGGGTCTTCGAGCTGGCCGGGGTCGGCGCGGCCCGCTCGCGGCTCGACCTCTCGCGCGAGCGCGGCTTCTCCCGCTTCGTCGGGCGCGACACGGAGATGGCGACACTGGCCGCCGGCCTGGAGCGCGCCCGCGACGACGAGGGAGCGGTTGTCGGGATCGCCGCCGAGCCGGGCGTCGGCAAGAGCCGACTCTGCCACGAGTTCCTCGAGCGCTGCCGTGCCGAGGGAACCGAGGTCTTCGAGGCGCAGGCGCAGGCGCACGGGCGCGAGATCCCCTTCATGCCGGTGCTGCAGCTGCTGCGCACCTACTTCGGCATCGCCGACGCCGACGGCGAGCGGATCGTGCGCGAGAAGATCGCCGGGCGCTCACTGCTGCTCGACCCGGAGTTCGCCGAGCGGCTGCCGATCCTCTTCGACTTCCTCGGCGTGCCCGACCCGGCGCGACCGGCGCCGCAGCTGAGCGCCGAGGCGCGCCAGCGGGCGCTGCGCGAGATCGTCTGCCGCCTCGTCAGCGCGCCGAACCGGCACGAGCCGGTCGTGCTGCTGATCGAGGACCTGCACTGGATCGACGCGGGCAGCGCCGCGATGCTCGGCGAGCTGTTCGTCGCGGTCGAGGGCACGCCGACGCTGGTCGTCGTCAACTTCCGGCCCGAGTACGAGAAGACCTGGACCGGCCCGCCCGACTACCACGAGATCGAGCTGGCGCCGCTCGGGCCGGCCGACACCGCCGAGCTGCTGCGCGACCTGGCCGGCGAGGACCCCTCGCTCGACGGTCTCGCCGAGCTGATCCACGAGCGCACCGCCGGCAACCCCTTCTTCGTCGAGGAGATCGTCCGCGAGCTGGCCGAGGCCGGCGGGCTGGAGGGCGAGCGCGGCGCCTACCGCCTGGCCGGGCCGGTGGAGGACAGCGGTGTGCCGGCAAGCGTGCAGTCGGTGCTGGCGGCGCGAATCGACCGGCTGGGGACGGAGGCGAAGCTGCTCCTGCAGGCGGCCTCGGTCGCCGGCAAGGAGGTCCCCGAGCGGGCGCTGGAGCTGATCGCGGAGCTCGAGCGCGAGCGCTGCGAGGAGCTGCTGGGCGAGCTGATCGGGGCCGGCTTCCTCTACGAGCAGGAGCTCTACCCGGAGCGCGTGCTCGCCTTCCGCCATCCGCTTACCCGCGAGGTCGCCTACGACTCGCAGCTGGGCGAGCAGCGGGCGGCGTCGCACGCGGCGGTGGCGCGGGCGACGATCGAGCTCAATCCCGAGCGCCAGGACGAGCTGGCGGCGCTGATCGCCAGCCACATGGAGTCGGGCGGGGAAACGCGCGAGGCGGCGAAGTGGTCGGCGCGGGCGGCCTACTGGGCCGGCAGCAGCCATCCAGCCGACGCGCTGCGGCTCTGGCGGCGGGTGATGGAGCTGGCGGCGGAGCTTCCCGACGACCACGAAAGCGCGGCGCTCGCCGTCTCCTCGCGGCTGCTGCAGCTGCAGTTCGCCTGGCGGCTGGGGATGGACCCCGCGCAGGAAGCGCGGCTGGCCGCCGAGGCGGAGGAGATCGCGAGGCGAACCGGCGACCTGCACTCGCTGGCGATGCTGAAGATGGCGACCTCGGCGCGGCCAGGGCTGGACCACGAGGCCGACGCCTGGCTGGCGGCGGTCGGGGAGGTCAACCGGCTGGCCGACGAGTCGGCCGACCTGCCGCTGCGCATCGCCCTGCGCGCCGCCGGCGCCTACGCCTACCTCTGCTGCGGCGACTTCGACCGCCTCGAAAGCGAACTCGATCTGGTGCTCGAGCTGAGCGGCGGCGACCGCAGCCTCGGCGCGGGCATCGTTATCGCCAGCCCGATCGCCTGGGCGACGATGGGCAAGGGCGTGGCGCAACGTGAGCGCGGCCGGATGGACGAGGCGGAGAAGCTGTTCGAGGCGGCGCTGAGAATCGCCACGGAGGACGGCGATCCCGAGACCGCGAGCTGGACCCGCAGCAACATCGCGTTGATCAAGGCGATGCGCGGCGAGGTCGCGGCGGGTGTGGCCCTGGGCCGGCGGAACTGCGAGCTGACCGAGCGACTCGGCGACGTCTTCTCGCGCAGCCTCGCCCTCTCCAACCTCGGCGCAGCTCAGATCGCCGCCGGGGAACACGCGGAGGCGCTGGAGGCAATCGAGGAGTCGGAGCGGATCTACCGCGAGGCGATGGACGGCGGCGGCGAGATGGAGGCCTGGCGGGCAGCGGTCCGGGCCGAAGCTCTGATCGGGGTCGGTCGCGTGCAGGAGGCGGTCGAGCTGGCAGAGTGGGCCACCGAAGTCGCACGCGAGCGTGGCATGCGCTGGTCGTTGCCGACCTGCCTCAACGTGCTCGGACTGGCGCGGATCGCGGCCGGCGCCGACGGCGCCGCCGAGGCGCTCGACGAGGGCACCGAGGTCGCCCGGCAGACCAACGCGGCCAGGAGCCTCGAAGCGATCGAGGAAACGCGCGGCAAGCTGGCTGCCGGCGCGCGCTGAGCGCCCCTACATCCCGGTTGCGCGGGCGACGACCCAATCGAGCAGGCGGGCGGGCAGCAGCTTCTTCGCCAGCGCTTGCCCGCGGGCGTCGGTGCCGACCAGGTAGCGGACGCGGGGGCGGCGGGCGCTGAGTGCGTGCTCGATCTTCTCGGCGACCTTCTCCGCCGGTATGCCGCGCTCGCCGGTCTTGCGCGCGACCTCGCGGTAGGACTCCATCGCCTTGGCGTAGAGCTCGGCGTGGTCGCCGCGGGCGCGCTCGGCGATCGAGTCGACTGCCTCCTGGCCGCGGTCCCAGATCGGCGTCGCGATCGAGCCCGGCTCGACCACGGCGACCTTGACCCCCCAGGGCCGCAGCTCCTGACGGAAGACGTCGCCGACCGCCTCCAAGCCGAACTTGGCGGCGTGGTAGGCGCCGAACATCGGGAAAGCCAGCAGCCCGCCGATCGAGGTGATGAAGACGATGCGCCCGCGGGCACGGCGGACCGCCGGCAGCATCGCTTGGGTGACAGCGACGTGAGCGGTCAGGTTGACGCCGATCTGGCGTTCAAAGTCCTCGATCGGCAGCGTCTCAAGCGGTCCCGGCACGGCGATGCCGGCGTTGTTGACCAGCCCGTCGAGGCCGGCGCCCCCCACCGTCTCCCCGATCCGCGCAGCTGCGGCGGAGATCTGCTCGGGCTCGAGCACGTCCAGCATCAGCGGCTCCAACCACTCCGACCCCGCCTCGCGCAGCGAGCCCGCGTCCTCCTCCCTGCGCACCCCGGCGAAAACGCGCCAGCCGGCGGCGTCGAGACGCAGCGCCGTGGCCCGGCCGATGCCGGTCGAAGCCCCCGTGATCAGCACCGATCGCATCTCAGGGAGGCTACCCGCGGCTGGCCCGGTGGCGCTCTAGCTCTGCCACCAGCAGCTTCGTGTGCAGGGCGGCAATCAGGTCTTGGAGGGGCTCGGAGCCGGATTCGAGCATCTCGACCACGCGCTCGGGCGAGACCTCGCCGGCGAGGCGGTCCATGACCATCTCAACCTCCTGGCCGACCAGCTCTTCGAGCGCTTTCTTGTAGCGCAGGGTGTCGTAGACGGTAAAGCCGATCTGCTCGTCGTAGCCGCCGGCGCGGAAGCGGCCGATCGCCTCGATGATCTTGACGTCCGAGGGCGAGTAGCCGCGGCTGTTTGGGCTGAGCACCTCGATCTGCTCGAGCCGATCGAGCACCTCCTTGGGCACGCCGTAGCGCTCGCGCACCTCGGTCGCGCTGGTCCGCGTCCGCTCCCCGCCCAGCGCCCGCTCGAGGATGCGGTCCTCGAGCTCGACCATCGCCCGCGCCCGCTCGGGGTCCTCCTCGAGCACGGACCTGATCGCCTTGAGCGGCATGAAGCGCTCCTCCTGCAGCTGCTTGATCAGACGGATGCGGTCGACCAGCTCGGGCGGGTAGTAGGCCATGTTGCGACTCGTCTTCACGCCCTCTGGCAGGAGGCCCTCGCGCAGGTAGTGCTTGATCGTCGGCACCGGCACGCCCGAGGCCTCGGCCAACTCCCCGATCTTGAGCAGCCCCGTCTCGGCGCTCGCCGCCACGGCTAGGCCCTGAACGTCGCCGCGGAATCGGCGGAGGGACCGGCCGCCGCGCCCGACTTGATCATCGCGACCACCTCCTCATCGGAGTAGCCGGCCTCGCGCAGCGCCTCGCCGGTGTGCTCGCCGAAGGCGGGCGCGGGGCGGGTCGGGTCGCCGGGGGTGCGGCTCATCTTCACCGGCACGCCGAGCTGGCGCACGGTGCCCAGCCCGGGCTGCTCGATCGCACTGACCATCTCGCGCGCCCGCACCAGCTCGGAGTCGAGCGCCTCGCCGACGTCAAGCACCGGCTCGATGCAGCAGTCGTGCTCGTCGTTGAAGGCCTGCCACTCCTCGCGGCTGCGCGCGCGGAAGACCTCGGCGACCTTCGCCCAGGCCTCCGAGCCCGGCGGCTCGAACTGAGCCTCGATCAGGTCGGGGCGATCGACGCCGCCGCAGAAGGCGGCCCAGAACTTCGGCTCCAGCGCGCCGCAGGTGACCCAGCCGTCAGCCGCCTCGTAGGGGAAGTAGCAGAGCAGGCCGCCGGCGAGCTGCTGCTCGCCCCGTTGTGGCGCCTCGCCGTCGCAGAAGTAGCGGCCGGCGACCAGCGCCAGCCAGGAGAGCGCGCCGTCGGCCATCGAGATATCGACCATCTGGCCCTCACCGGAGCGGCGGCGCTCATGCAGCGCCGCCATCACCCCGAAGGCCGCCATCAGCGCGCCGCCGCCGAGGTCGGCGATCTGGCCGCCCGACTGCACCGGCGGCCCGTCCTTGGCGCCGCTCAGGCCGAGCAGCCCGACGAGGCCGAGGTAGTTCATGTCGTGGCCGGCCCGCTGCGCGTAGGGGCCGTCCTGGCCGTAGCCGGTGATTGCGCAGAAGACGATCGCCGGGTTTGCCTCGCGCATGCGCTCGTAGCCGACGCCGAGCTTCTCGAGCACGCCGGGGCGGAAGCCGTCGAGGACGACGTCGTACTTCTCGACCAGGCGCAGCAGCGCCTCGCGCCCCGCGTCGCTCTTGAGGTCGAGCCGCACCGAGCGCTTGCCGCGGTTGAGCGCCAGGTAGAGCGAGGAGCGCGTGCCCTGCTCCTGCTGGGACTCGTCGCCGTAGTAGGGCGGCGCCCATCGAATGTAGTCGCCCATCCCGGTGTCCTCGACCTTCAGCACCTCGGCGCCGAGGTCGGCGAGCAGCAGCGAGCAAAAGCCGCCCGGCAGGAGCCGGGTCAGGTCGAGGACCCTGACGTCGCTAAGCGGCAGATTGCTCACGCTTGGGGACCCCCAGCAGCTCGCGGGCCTCGGCGACCGTCGCCGCGCGGCGGCCGGCGTCCTCGGCCATCTGGCGCGCCTTGGCGATCAGCTCGCCGTTTGACTTCGCCATCTCGCCGTCCGGCAGGTAGAGGTTGTCCTCGACCCCGGCGCGGACGTTGCCGCCGAGCACGAGCGAGGCGCCGAGCAGCTTCCACTGATCGCGGGAGATGCCGATCGTCTGCCATTGGTGCGCTTCCGGGCCGCCGGGAATCTGCTCCGCCATGAAGCCGACATTGCGCGGCGTCGGCCGGATGCCGCCGTTGACCCCCATCACCAGCGAGACCTGTAGCGGCGTGCGCTCGAGCAGGCCCATGTCGATCAGCGGGTCGAGGTTGGCGATGTGGCCGGCGTCGAAGCACTCGTGCTCGGGCTTGATCCCGAGGTCGCGCATCGCCGTGAGGAACTCGATGATCGTGTCGAAGCTGTTCTCGAAGACCGCCTTGAAGACGAAGTCCTTGCGGCGGCGGCTGTACTTGGCGTAGTTCATCGAGCTCATGTTGAGCGCGGCGACATCGGGGCGGCACTCACGCAGGTACTCGATCCGCTTCTCGATCGGGATCCCGATCGCGCCGGTCGAGTAGTTGACGATCACATCGCCGACCTCAGCCAGGATCGCCTCGGTGATCGCCTTGAAGTCTTCGACCTCGTAGGAGGGCGTGCCGTCGGGCTTGCGGGCGTGGATGTGGATCTGCGAAGCGCCCTCGTCGACGGCGCGGCGCGCCTCCGCCGCGTACTCCTCCGGCGTGTACGGGATCGCCGGGCACTGGTCCCGGTTCGCGATCACGCCCGAGATGGAACAACTGATGACTACCGGATCATCAAACGAACTCACTGATTGCCTCCCAGGACGCGAAAACCAAGCAGGTCGGTGGACGCAGGGAGTGAGGGGAGGGGAGCGCACTTTCGTGCGTGACCCGATCCCGAACGACTGAGGACGCCGAGATGCGCCGGTTTGCAGCGTCCTGGGCTCATACGGGCATCACCCCGTGGCGTTTCTTTGGCTTTGTGACGTGCTTGTTGCGCGCCATCCGCAGCGCCTCGACGATCGTCGGGCGCGTCTCGCGCGGATCGATGATGTCGTCTATCACGGCGTTGCCGGCCGCGATGTAGGGGTCGATCTGCTCGCGCACGGCGTTCAGCATCGCCTCGCGCGTCGCCTCCGGGTCCTCGGCGGCCTCGATCGCCGAGCGGCCGATGATTTCGACCGCGCCCTCGGCGCCCATCACCGAGATCTCGGCCCCCGGCCAGGCGACGATCAGGTCGGGCTCATAGGCCTTGCCGCACATCACGTAGTAGCCGGCGCCGTAGGCCTTGCGCACGACCACGGTGATCTTCGGCACCGTGGCGCGGCTGACCGCGTAGAGCATCTTCGCCCCGTGGCGGATGATCCCGGCGTGCTCGACCTTCGAGCCGACCATGAAGCCGGGCACGTCCTGGAGGAAGACGAGCGGCACGTTGAAGGCGTCGCAGAGGTTGATGAAGCGGGCCGCCTTGTCGGCCGAGTCGTTGTCGAGCACGCCGGCCAGCTGCTTGGGCTGGTTGGCGACGATCCCGACCGGCTGGCCACCAAAGCGAGCGAAGCATGTGATCAGGTTCTTGGCGAACTTCGGCTTCAGGTCGAACCACTCACCGTCGTCGACGATCTCGGCGATCACGTCGTACATGTCGTAGGGCTGGCGCGGCGAGTCGGGGACGATCTCGAGCAGCTTCTCCGAGCGGCGGTCGTCGGGGTCGGCGCTCTCGAGCACCGGTGGCCTGCCCTCGCAATCGGCGGGGAAGTAGGAGAGGTACGTCTTCACCGCCGCGATGCACTCCTCGTCGTCGGAGACCTCGAGGTCCCCCACTCCCGACTTGCGGCAGTGGACCTTGGCGCCGCCGAGCTCCTCCATCGAGATGTCCTCGCCGGTCACGGCTTTTGTCAGGTGCGGGCCGGCGAGCGCCATCGCGCCCTGGCCGGAGACCATCGGCACAAAGTCCGAGAGCGCCGGGATGTAGGCGGTGCCGGCGGCGCAGGGCCCCATCATCGCCGCGACCATCGGGATCACGCCCGACATTTCGACCTCCTCGCGGAAGAGGTGGCCGGAGCCGGCGAAGAGCGAGCCCGCCGCCTCCTGGATGCGGGCGCCGGCGCTGTCGAGAAGCCAGACGAACGGCATCCGCTTGGAGAGAGCCATCTCGCGCAGGCGGGTGACCTTGAGCTCGCCGGTCATCCCCATCGAGCCGGCCATCACGGTGAAGTCGTAGGCGGCGATGCAGGTCGGGCGGCCGTCGACGTCGCCCCAGCCGGTGATCACGCCGTCGGCCGGCGCCTCCTTGCCGTCCATCGCCCGTTGGGCGAAGTGCGGCCGGCCGTGGATGCCGAGCTCGACGAAGCTGCCCTCGTCGACCAGCAGCTCGATTCGCTCGCGCGCGGTCAGCTTGCCGCGCTCGTGCTGCTTGGCGATCTTCTCCTCGCCGCCGCCTAGCCGCGCCTTGGCGCGGCGCTCGTTCAGCTGCTCGGTCAGCGCGTCCAGCGGGGCGGCGCCCGGCAGCAGGTTCTTCGCCGCCTCGGTCTCCTCAGTTGCCACGGCTACCTCCCCTTCCACTGCGGATCGCGTTTCTCGAAGAAGGCGGTGACCCCCTCGACGATGTCCTCGGTGCTGAAGGTGAGCGAGAGCTGCGAGCGCAGGTAGTCGAGCGCGTCGTCGACCGCCATGTCCTGCTGGCGGTACATCGCGTCGTGGCCGAGGCGCATCAGTACCGGGCTCTTCGATGCGAGCTTCCCGGCCCACTCGGCGACCGCGCCGTCAAACTCCGCCGCCGGCACGACCTTGTTGGCGAGCCCGTACTCGACCGCCTGCTCGGCGCTCAGCCGCTCGCCCAGCAGCATCATCTCGTTGACCTTCTTGCGCGGGACGTTGCGGTAGATGATCGCCATGATCATGTAGGGGAAGGCGCCGACGTTGATCTCCGGCGTGCCGAAGGTCGCCCCCTCCCTGGCGATCAGCAGGTCGCAGGAGAGGGCGAGGCCCATCCCCCCCGCAAGCACGTGGCCGTTGGCGGCGCAGAGGCTCGGCTTGCCCAGGCGCGGCATCAGCCGGAAGAACTCGAGAAAGAGGTCGGAGGCGAAGTGTTTGGCGACCAGCGGCACGTCGGCGGCAAAGCCGCCCAGGTCGGCGCCGGCGCAGAAGGCCTTCTCACCGGCGCCGGTGAGGACGACGGCGCGCGCCTGTTCGTCGTCGCGGGCGCGCTTCATCGCGTCGACCAACTCGGCAAGCATCTGCGCGGAGAGCATGTTGCGCTTCTCCGGGTTGTTCAGGGTCACCGTGGCGACCCCGCCGGCAACCTCGTATGCGACCAACTCGTAGTCCATCCATCCCACCTAGTTCGCGCTTCGCTCGCTGCACGGAGAATCAGATTTCGACCCTTGCTCGCTCCGCGCTCAGGGGACCATAGCCGACCTGCGTCGAAAGTGGAAAGTGCTACTGTCCGCTCGGACTTCGACCAGGAGGAGAGACCAGTGGCGACCGCGACGAACGGCAGCTCGACCGTGATCAAGCCCGACCACGAGGTGGGCCGCAAGCACTTCATCTTCAGCCAGGAGCACGAAGACCTGCGCGACTCGATGCAGGCCTGGGTCAAGAAGGAGATGTGGCCGCACCGCAACGAGTGGGAGGACACCTACTGGCCGACCGAGGTGATGAAGCGGGCGGGCGAGCTCGGCTTCCTCGGCCTCTGCTTCCCCGAGGAGTACGGAGGCCAGGGCGGCGACTACTACTACTCGCTGGTCCGCGCCGAGTGCATGAGCTACTCGGGATCGGGCGGGACCAACATGGCCTTCGCGGTGCAGAGCGACATGGTCCTGCCGCCGATCCACCTGCTCGGCAGCGAGGAGCAGAAACAGCGCTACCTGGTGCCGGGAATCAAGGGCGAGAAGGTCGGCAGCCTCGGGATCACCGAGCCCGGCGCCGGCTCCGACGTCGCCGGGATCCGCACAACCGCGATCCGCGACGGCGACGAATACGTGATCAACGGATCCAAGACCTTCATCACCAATGGCCCGCGCGCCGACTTCATCGTCCTCGTCGCCAAGACCGACCCCGATGAGCGCCACGCCGGGATCACCCTCTTCGTCGTCGACCTGCGCGACGAGAACGGTGAGAAGGTGCCCGGGTTCAGCGTCTCCGCCGAGCTGGAGAAGATGGGCATGCACTCCTCCGACACCGGCGAACTGGCCTTCGAAGACGTCCGTGTCCCGGCCGATTCCGTGCTCGGCGAGGTCGGCAAAGGCTTCTACCACATCGCCTGGGAGCTCCAGGGCGAGCGCCTCGTCGCCGCCGCCGGGTCCCATGCGGGCTGCGAGCGGATGATCGAGAAGACGCTCGAGTACGCCAAGGAGCGCGAAGCCTTCGGCCGACCGATCGGCAAGTTCCAGGCGATCCGTCACAAGTTCGCCGAGATGGCGACCAAGACCGAGGCGGCGAAGCAGTTCACCTACGCGACCGCCTGGCGCTTCGCCAACGGCGAGTACCCGGTGCGCGAGATCACGATGGCGAAGCTGTTCGCCTCGCGGGTCGGCTGCGAGGTCGCCGACGAGTGCATCCAGATCCTCGGTGGCTACGGCTACATGAAGGAGTACGAGATCGAGCGCGCCTACCGCGACGTCCGCCTCAACCGGATCGGCGCCGGCACCGACGAGGTCATGCTCGACGTGATCGGCCGCAGCTACGGGCTTTGAATCAGGGGGCGGCTACCCCAGAGGCAGGCAGGTCACGCAGAAGTCCTCGCCGAACGGGGTGAGGACGATGCTGCGGCGGACGGTGCGCGCGGTGCGGCCGCCGCCCTTCAGCGCCTCGCCCACCTCGGGCTGGGCCTCGAGCACCTGGTAGCGGGACGCGTCCTTGAGCGGCTCGCGCAGGAACCAGACGAGCCCGAGCCGGTGCAGGTTGTTGAGGTAGGCGTAGACGCGGTCGGCGTGGCTGCAGCCGGCCTCCTCGGCGATCATCGTGAGGCCCTGAGCGCGCAGCTCCGAGGCGAAGGGCAGTCCGGCGCGCACGTCGACCGCGGGCTGGGAGCCGTGCTCGGCGAGGAAGCGCAGGATTCGGCCCTCGTCGGGGGCGAGCGCGTCGAGGATCCGCATGTAGGCGGGGTGGGAGTCCTGCGTGAGCCGGATGTCGGCCGATTCGCGCAGCAGCTCCTCCCCCCGGCGGCGCAGCGCTGCGGCCGAGGAGTCGGGGGTCGCGCGTGCCCGTGGCGCATCGTCGGCGACCGGCGCCGGCGTCTCGGCGGTCGCCGCGCGGGCGACCCGCAGGACGGTGCGACCGTAGGCCTTGGCGGCCTCGCCGGCCAGGCGCAACCCGGTCAGGGCAGCGATCCTCCCCAGCCCGGGCGTCGCCCGCCACAGCTCTCTTGCCGGCCCCTCCTCGCTCATCCGAAGATCGCCAGGTGTAGCAGGCCGGCGCCGAAACCGAGCACGGCGCCGTGCAGGTAGAGCAGCCACTCGTCCTCGCGCATCGCCGTGCGCAGCATTTCGGAGAAGTCGGCCGGCTCCATCGCGCGCATCCGGGCCTCGACGAAGGAGCGGATGCCCTCGCTCTGGGAGCGGTTGAACTCGGCGTCGGCGAGCGGCGCGACGGTGTAGTCGGCGGCCTCAAGCGCGACCGAGGAGCGGATCTGGTCGTACTCCCGCCGGCCCAGCGCGGCCTGCACCGCCGGCCTGGTGCGGCCGACGGCGCGATCCACCGCGGGCCGCAGGACGACTTCGATCATCCGTCGCGTGCGGTCGGAATTGGGCCCGCGCATCAGGTCGTCAGCCATGTTGCCCATGGTCACGATGTCGTCGGCGATGATGTCGGCGTAAACGCCCGCCACCTCGGGCTGGCGCTTGAGGAAGAGCCCCTGGACGCTGAGCCGGCCGAGCCGGCGCGGGCGCACCGGCTCGAAGATCATCCTGATCCCCAGCAGATTCGTGGAGTAGCCGATCAGCACGCCGGCGATCGGCAGGACCCACCACTGAGTGAGGACGAGCTCGGTGACGAACGCGGTCGGGATGCCGAGCGCGAAGCCGAAGAAGAAGCCGAAGTTGACGATGAAGCGCAGCTCCTTGCGGCCGACCTCGAGGAAGATCCGGTTGGCGAGCTCGGGCTGGGCCTCGATCCTGCGGATCACCATCAGCTTCAGGTCGACGAGCTGGTCGGCGTGGGCGCCGATTTCCTCGGTGACCCGGCGGACGAGCTGCGGCAGCTGCTCCTCGACGCGGGCGTGCACGGCGGCCCGCAGCCGCGGCGGCAGATCGTGCCAGAGCTGCGGATGCTCGCGCTCCATGATCCGCTCGACCACTTCGTGGATGTCGCCCCTCGCGCTGGTGAGGATGTGCTCGGCGATCGCCTCGGGGTCGAGCTGCTCGTAGAATTCAGCCGCGCCGCCGAGCTTGGCGATGCCCTTGTCGACGGCGATCGAGCCCATCTTCGCCGCCCGCGAGGGAATGATCCCCTGCCACCCGACGCCGCCCTGGCCGATGCCGGGGATCTGGCGAATGCGGCGCGGCAGCAGGTTCGCGAACGCGGCCAGGCCGGGGACCTTGATGCCGGCGAAGCGGACCGGGTAGAAGAGCATCCAGACCCCGCTCCAGTTGGTGACGTAGCCGATCGCGCCGGTGAACAGCGGGATCGTGATCAGGCTGAGCGTCTGGCTGCTCATGGTGCTGGCCGCGAGCGTAGCCGCTAGCGTCTCGGATGTGACGGTGGTCAAGGACACGGGTGCGCGAGCGACGCTGCCACCGTTCGGCTCCGAGCACGAGGAGCTGCGCGAGACGGTCGGCCGCTTCGTCGCCAAGGAGATCGCGCCCAACGTCGACGAGTGGGAGGCGGCGCGCCAATTCCCCCGCGAGCTCTACGGGCGCTGCGCCGAGCTCGGCTTCCTCGGGCTGAAGTTCCCCGAGGCCTACGGAGGCCAGGGCGGCACCCACCTGCACGACGCAATCTGGGTCGAGGAGCTGGCCCGCGCGGGTGGCTCCGGTGGGGTCGCGGCCGGGCTCAACGCCCACGCCTCGATCGCGATGCCGCCGATCTTCAACTTCGGCAGCGAGGAGCAGAAGCAGCGCTGGCTGGTGCCCGGGATCGCCGGCGAGAAGATCGGCGCGCTGGGGATCACCGAGCCTGGCGCCGGCTCCGACGTGGCCGGGATCTCCACCTACGCCGGGCGCGTCGACGGCGGCTACATCGTCAACGGCTCGAAGACCTTCATCACCAACGGCGTCCGCGCCGACTTCCTGGTCTGCGCCTGCAAGACGACCAAAGACGGCGGCCACGGCGGCATCTCCTTCCTCGTGCTCGAGCGCGAGATGCCCGGCTACGAGGTCGCGCAGAAGCTGGAGAAGATGGGCTGGCACTCCTCCGACACGGGCGAGCTGGCCTTCACCGACGTCGAGGTGCCCGAGGAGAACCTGCTCGGCGAGGAGAACGAGGGCTTCAAGCTGATCATGTTCAACTTCGCCTGGGAGCGGCTGCTGATGGCGATCGGCGCCGTCGGTGCGATGCAGAGGCTGATCGACGTGACCGTCGAGTACGCCACCGAGCGCGAAGCCTTCGGCCGCCCGATCGGCAAATTCCAGGCGATCCGCCACCAGGTCGCCGAGATGGCGACCCAGGCCGAAGCCTCGCGCGCCCTCACCTACAACGCCCTACGCCTCTTCCACGAAGGCCACGACTGCATCAAGGACGTGACGATGGCCAAGCTCGTCACCCAGCGAGCCGTCCTCGAGATCGCCGACCAGTGCCTGCAGATCCACGGCGGCTACGGCTACATGCGCGAGTACGGCATCGAGCGAGCGGTCCGCGACGCCCGCCTAGGCCCGATCGGCGGCGGCACCGACGAGGTGATGAAGGAGATCCTCGGCAAGTTGATGGGGTTGTAGGGGTCGATTGCAGCTTTTTCCCCACTGGCGAGGGGAAAATCCGACAATCGACGTGCCGGGCCCTGCCGGTCCGATGAAGCAGACGGACACAATCCGGACACATCGCGCCGCGCCTGGGCGATCTGATCCTCGGCAGACACGCGCTCGGCGATGTCGAACTCATCGAAGACGTGCGCGTAGACATCGAGCGTCATCGTCGGCGAGTGCCCGGCCTGCCGCGCGACATCGACCACGCTGCGCCCTTCGTGGATGAGCAGCGAGACGAAGCTATGGCGCAGGTCGTACGGGCGAACGCCCTCCAAGCCGACAGCGCGGCAGGCGGGCACCCAGGCGTCCCGGTGCCAGGTCTGCCAAGCGCCGTCATTCCAGATGCCGCCCGAGCCGTTCGGAAACAGGAGCGCGTCGTCGTCGGAATCGGCGCACTGCTCGCGCCACGCGGCGAAG